>VOFD01000096.1_pt1 | contig 126000 bp, 96 predicted proteins | sample 5384101 | NCBI WGS metagenome assembly VOFD01 (sample SAMN12384723, study PRJNA508395) | human gut metagenome | isolation source: healthy gut C | host: Homo sapiens | reverse complement strand
TTCTGCACTATATCTTCGCTTTCTGCAGAGCCGCCCGTACACTTGGCCACGAAAGCCCTCAACTCTCCCAAATGGAGGCGATAGTACTCCGCTATCAGATTCATGGATGTTTCTGTCATTGGTATCGGTATAGTTTTAGTTCAACCTTGTGCATTATACGCCTCCCTTCATACTGGCCGCGAGCCTGCCACCCGGCTGCTTCTTAACTGCAAAGATACCATTTTAAGCCAAAAAACCGCAACTAAAAAGGGAGAAATTAGCCTGCAAATCAAAAATTACCCCTTTTTTGCACAAAAAGCATTTGACAAGCCGCCGATTGCCGCCAATAGCTGCCAGACCTTGGCCTCATGAACACGACCCACAACGCCATTATAGGCCACTTCGGGCTCGGCTTCTACAGTTCCTTCATGGTGAGCGACAAGGTTGAAATCATTACCCGGAGCTTCCGCGAAGGCAGCAAAGCAGTAAGGTGGAGCTGCGACGGCAGCCCTTCGTTCGAAATTGACGATGCTGAAAAGGAAGGACGCGGCACCGACATCATACTGCATATTGCCGACGACTGCAAGGAATTCTTGGAAAAAGCACGCATACAAGGGCTGCTCAACAAGTATTGCAAATTCATGCCTGTGCCTGTGGCTTTCGGTAAAAAGACCGAATGGAAAGACGGCAAGCAGGTGGAAACAGCCGAGGACAATATCATCAACGACATCGAGCCGCTGTGGACAAAGGCGCCAAGCACGCTGAAAGACGAAGATTACAAGAAGTTCTACCGTGAGCTTTACCCAATGCAGGACGAACCTTTGTTCTGGATTCACCTGAACGTCGATTATCCGTTCAACCTCACAGGAATAATGTACTTTCCACGCATAAAGTCGAACATTGACCTTCAGCGCAATAAAATACAACTATACTGCAACCAAGTGTTCGTCACTGACCAGGTGGAAGGCATCGTTCCCGACTTCCTCACATTGCTACACGGCGTTATCGACTCGCCAGACATTCCGCTGAACGTAAGCCGCAGCTATCTGCAAAGCGACCGCGACGTGAAGAAAATATCGACTTACATCACAAAGAAAGTGGCCGACCGCCTCAACAGCATATTCAAGGAAAACCGCAAAGAGTATGAAAGCAAATGGGACGACCTTAAGCTTTTCATCAATTACGGCATGCTGTCACAGGAAGACTTTTATGACCGCGCCAAGGATTTCACCTTGTTCAAGGACGTTGACGGAAAATACTTCACGCTTGACGAATACAAGACGCTCATCAAGGACAACCAAACCGACAAGGACGGGCAGACTGTTTACCTTTATGCCACAGACAAAGAAGAGCAATATTCATATATCGAGGCGGCAAAGGAAAAAGGCTACAGCGTTCTGCTTCTTGACGGGCAGCTTGATGTTCCAACGGTGTCTATGTTTGAACAGAAGTTTGAGAAGAGCCGCTTCATGCGCGTTGACAGCGACATAATAGACCGCCTCATCGTAAAGGAAGACATAAAGAAAAGCGGACTCGACAGTGACGATGCAGGCAACTTGTCTACAGCATTCCGTTCACAGTTGCCCTCAATCGACAAGGTTGAGTTCAGTGTCGAGGTGCAAGCGCTCGGAGAAAATGCCCAACCGGTAATAATAACCCAAAGCGAATACATGCGCCGAATGAAGGACATCAGCCGTTATCAGAGCGGTGCCAGGCGGCTGTTGGTGATGAGCGGCACATTGAGGTCGATTGCTGCGCGACGAATCTTGTAACCGTTGGTAAGCTCGCCCGCAGTGAGGTTCTTCGGTATGTTTACCACAAGGTCTATCTCATGGTTGTGCAGCATATCGATGGCTTGTGGCTGCTTGTCCTCTGACGGCCAGAACACCTCTGTGTTTTCAATTCCGTTTTCTGTGAGATACTTCGAGCTGCCGCTCGTTGCATAAAGCTTATAGCCATTGTCTACCAAGGTGCGGGCAGCGTCGAGCATCTCGGCCTTCTGCTTGGCACTGCCGGTCGAGAGCAGGATGTTCTTTTCAGGTATGCGATGGCCCACGGAAAGCATGCTCTTAAGAAGGGCTGTGCTCGTATCGTCGCCGAGGCAGCCCACCTCGCCCGTAGAAGCCATGTCGACGCCAAGCACGGGGTCGGCCTTCTGCAGGCGGTTGAAAGAGAACTGGCTGGCCTTGATGCCTACATAATCCAGGTCGAACAGGTTCTTGCTCGGCTTCTCTACTGGCAATCCAAGCATCACTTTGGTGGCAAGCTCTATGAGATTGATTTTGAGCACCTTGCTCACAAACGGGAACGACCGCGAGGCACGGAGGTTACACTCAATGACCTTTATGTCGTTCTCCTTTGCAAGGAACTGGATGTTGAACGGGCCACTAATGTGCAGTTCCTGGGCTATCATGCGGCTGACGCGCTTGATGCGGCGCACAGTCTCGCAATAAAGCTTCTGCGGTGGGAACTGTATGGTGGCATCGCCCGAGTGCACACCGGCAAACTCAATGTGCTCGCTTATGGCGTAAGCGATTATCTCACCGTTCTTGGCCACTGCGTCCATCTCGACCTCCTTGGCATGCTCCAGGAATCGACTCACCACCACGGGGTGATCCTCGCTCACGTTGGCTGCAAGGCGGAGGAACTTCTCTAGTTCATCCATATTGGAGCAAACGTTCATGGCCGCGCCTGAGAGCACATACGACGGACGCACGAGCACAGGGAAGCCCACCTTTTCGATGAACTTGTTGATGTCTTCCATCGTAGTGAGCGCACTCCACTCCGGCTGGTCAATGCCGTTGCGCGAGAGCATGGCCGAGAACTTTGCGCGGTCCTCAGCATTGTCTATATCCTTGGCCGACGTTCCGAGTATTGGAACGTGCTGCCCGTCGAGGCGCATGGCAAGGTTGTTGGGAATCTGCCCGCCGGTTGACACAATGACACCGAAAGGTGCCTCGAGGTCAATGATATCCATTACACGTTCAAAAGTAAGCTCATCGAAGTATAGGCGGTCGCACATGTCATAGTCGGTCGACACGGTCTCGGGGTTGTAATTTATCATCACCGAGCGGTAGCCTTCCTTGCGGATGGTGTGCAGGGCCTGCACACCGCACCAGTCGAACTCCACCGACGAGCCGATGCGATAGGCACCGGAACCAAGCACGATTATAGAACGCTTGTCATGCTCGAAGCTGATGTCGTGGGCAACGGCTGCGTATGTAAGATAAAGGTAATTGGTCTGCGCCGGGTATTCTGCCGCAAGCGTGTCAATCTGCTTCACGTAGGGCAATATGCCGTAGCTCTTGCGCAAGTTGCGCACGACAAGCCCCGCCTTGGCCATGCTGTGAAGTTCTGCTTCCAGGCCAACGGCACGGGCAATCTGGAAGTCGGTGAAACCATATACCTTGGCCTCGCGGAGCAAGTTCTTGTCAAGGTTGTTGACACTCTTAAGAGCCTTCATGCGCTCGTCGATGTCTATGATGTGCTTCAGCTTCTGCAAGAACCACTTGTCAATCTTGGTAAGCTCGTGTATCTGGTCGATGGTGTAGCCTTTGTGCATGGCCTTCGATATGATGAACACGCGCTTGTCAGTCGGCTCGCGCAAGGCCGCGTCGATGTCAGGTATCTCAAGCTCTTTGTTCTCAACGAAGCCGTGCATGCCCTGCCCTATCATGCGCAAGCCTTTCTGGATGGCTTCCTCAAAGTTTCGCCCTATGGCCATCACTTCGCCAACCGACTTCATCGACGAGCCAAGCTCCTTGTCCACCCCGCGGAACTTGCTCAAATCCCAGCGCGGTATCTTGCACACAACGTAGTCAAGCGCAGGCTCGAAGAACGCGCTCGTGGTCTTGGTCACTGAGTTCTTAAGCTCGAAAAGGCCGTAGCCCATGCCCAGCTTTGCGGCAACGAAAGCAAGCGGATAGCCTGTTGCCTTGGAAGCGAGGGCCGACGAGCGGCTCAAGCGGGCGTTGACCTCAATGACACGGTAATCCTCGCTCTGCGGGTCGAATGCGTATTGCACGTTGCATTCGCCCACAATCCCGATGTGACGGACAATCTTTATGGACAGTGCGCGCAGCTTATGGTACTCGCTGTTGGTCAACGTCTGCGAAGGGGCAATCACGATGCTCTCGCCCGTATGGATGCCGAGCGGGTCGAAATTCTCCATGTTGCAGACAGTGATGCAGTTGTCGTAGCGGTCGCGCACTACCTCATATTCAATCTCCTTCCATCCTTTGAGACTCTTCTCAACCAATACCTGCGGAGAGAACGAGAATGCTTTCTCAGCCAACTTGTCCAGTTCTTCCTCGTTGTCGCAAAAGCCGCTTCCGAGCCCCCCAAGTGCGTATGCCGCGCGGAGGATTACCGGATAGCCCAAGTCCCTGGCAGCCCGACGTGCCTGCTCTATGTTCTCGCAGGCCTCGCTCTTGATGGTCTTCACGTCAATCTCGTTGAGTTTCTCAACGAAAAGCTCGCGGTCTTCCGTGTCCATGATGGCTTGCACGGGTGTTCCGAGCACACGGACATTATACTTTTCAAGCACTCCGCTCTTGTGAAGGGCAACGCCACAGTTGAGCGCAGTCTGCCCGCCAAAGGCCAAAAGGATGCCGTCGGGACGCTCTTTCTCGATGACACGCTCAACGAAATATGGCTGCACTGGCAGGAAATATATCTGGTCGGCCACTCCCTCGGAGGTCTGCACCGTGGCAATGTTCGGATTAATAAGAATGGTATATATCCCTTCTTCGCGCAAAGCCTTGAGAGCTTGCGAACCGGAATAATCGAACTCGCCTGCTTCACCTATCTTCAACGCGCCCGAACCTAACAGCAGGACTTTCTTTATATTCTCGTCTCTCATAGTCACTTCAATTTTTCAACAAAACGGTCAAACATGAACTCTGTGTCAACCGGGCCTGAACAAGCCTCGGGATGGAACTGGCTGGTAAACCAAGGGTTTTCTTTATGGCAGACCCCTTCATTGGAACCGTCATTCATGTTTACGAACAGTTCTCGCCATTCAGGCCCCAAAGTCTTAGCGTCAACGGCATAGCCATGGTTCTGGCTCGTGATGTAACACCTGTTGGTGCCAACCTCACGCACTGGCTGGTTGTGCGAACGGTGGCCGTACTTAAGCTTGTAAATCGTGGCACCGCCGGCCTTTGCCAAAAGTTGGTTACCCATGCAGATGCCACATATAGGCTTGCGTGAAAGCCCCATCTGCTTACGGATTACCTTTACGGCATCCTCGCACATATCCGGGTCGCCAGGGCCGTTGCCAAGGAAAAGCCCATCGAAGTCCATGCCGGTGTAATCATAGTTCCATGGCACACGTATCACCTCTACGCCACGGTTGATCAAGCAACGTATGATGTTGTTCTTCACGCCACAATCCACAAGGACAACTTTCTTTCCGGCACCTTCATTATAACGAATCACGTCCTTGCAACTTACCATGTCCACGAAATTCACGCCCTCGTAGTCAGCTTGTGGAATATTGTCTGGCTGGTCGTCGAAAAGAATCTTACCCATCATGACACCATGCTCACGCAACACCTTGGTCAGCTGGCGAGTATCGATGCCGGTGATTCCAGGCACATGCTCACGCTTGAGCCAATCAGCAAGGCTCTCAACGGCATTCCAATGGCTGTACTCCTCGCTATAGTCTGCAACAATTATAGCCGAGGCATATATTTTGTCACTCTCCATGAAGGTGGCTATTCCGTTGGCCTCAACCGTAAACGGCGGTACACCGTAATTACCGACCAATGGATATGTAAGCACCATTAACTGGCCTGCATACGATGGGTCCGTCAAACTTTCAGGATAACCCATCATGGCTGTGTTGAAGACTACCTCACCGGCTACAGGCTGTTCATAGCCAAACGACTTGCCGTGAAACTTCGTTCCGTCTTCAAGAACCAATGTTACGCTCTTCATCATTTATATGGTGTGTATGTTAAAACTTATGTTCGTACTGGTATACGTTGTCGTAATAATTAATGAAAGCTTGGTTTACGAGCTTCATGCCGCCAGGCGTAGGGTAATCGCCTGTGAAATACCAGTCTCCATTGTGGTGCGGTATGGCCGTATGCAAACCTTCTATGCTTTGGTAAACAAGCTCTATCGGCGTAGCGACTCCTGCTGGGCGGAGCATTGCAACCATCTTTTCGTTAAGCTCATCCACGGTGAAAGGCTTATACAAGTCTTTGACGCAACAACGCATTTGCTCCTTTGGCTTCTTCAATTCTTCCACGCAGTTCCTGTAAGTCTGGTCAATCAAGGAGTGCATTCCACGATCCTTCAGGAGGGCTATGCACGCACGGAAAGCGATGAACTCTTCAAGGCGGGCCATGTCTATACCATAATAATCTGGGTAGCGAATTTGCGGCGAAGAACTTACGATGACTATCTTCTTTGGATGTAGCCTGTCAAGAATCTTTATGATGCTCTCACGCAAAGTCGTTCCGCGGACGATGCTGTCGTCTATCACCACAAGATTGTCCACGCCTTTCTCCAAGACCTCGTAAGTCACGTCATAGACATGGGAAGCCAGGTCATTACGCGAGTTTCCCTCGGTTATGAATGTACGGAGCTTTATGTCTTTCCATGCAACTTTCTCTGACCGCACATACTGCTCAAGGATTCTCTCAACCTCTGCATGTGAGGGAATATGGCCGAGGCTTTCAATAGCCTTGATTTTCTGTTCATTGATATAACGCTTAAAGCTGCCCAACATCCCATAATATGCAACTTCGGCGGTGTTCGGTATGAATGAGAACACGGTGTGCTCCACGTCATTGTCGACAGCCTTCAGAATCGGCTCCATAAGCTGTTCGCCAAGCTTCTTGCGCTCACGGTATATGTCACGGTCAGAACCACGGCTGAAATATATCCGCTCAAATGAACATGCTGAGTCTCCACGCTGTTCCAAGATGCGTTCGAGCGTGAACTCCCCTTTCTTGTTCACAATTACAGCCTCGCCCGGTCGCAACTCTTCAATGTCATCACACTCTATGTCAAATGTTGTCTGCAACACCGGGCGCTCGCTTGCCACTACGACCACCTCGTCGTTACGGTAATAGAAAGCCGGCCTGATGCCCCACGGGTCGCGCATTGCAAACATCTCGCCGCTGCCGGTGAGGCCGCAAACTACGTACCCTCCGTCAAAATCGGGCATGGTTGTCTTCAAGACATTGCCCATTTTCACATGATCGTCGATATAGTCTGTGATTTCTGTGCCTTGCAACCCGTTTTCCTTTGCGTCGATGAAGTTTCGCTCCACTTCACGGTCCAGGCGGTGTCCCATCCACTCAAGCATTATGTAGCTGTCGCTGAATATTCGCGGACACTGTCCCTGGGCGGTTATCTTGTCAAATATCTCATCGATGTTTGTCATGTTGAAATTGCCGCACAGGCATAGATTCTTAGCTTTCCAATTGTTCCGGCGCAAGAAAGGATGAACGTATTGCAACCCGCTTTTGCCTGTTGTAGAATAGCGGAGATGCCCCATGTAAAGTTCTCCGGCAAAAGGAAGCCTGTCTTTTGCATAATCAGAATCTGCCAACTGGTCGCACGTAAGATTGCGAAACTCCTTCTGGGCGCTTGCAAAGATTTCCGTTATGGCATTCGCACCCTGCGCCTTTTCACGAAACATATATTCGTTGCCCGGCAGGGTGTTTAGCTTTACGCAAGCCATGCCTGCCCCCTCCTGGCCACGGTTGTGCTGTTTCTCCATCATGAGATAGAGCTTGTTCAGCCCATACATCCATGTTCCGTACTTTCGCTGGTAATAGTCAAGCGGCTTTAATAGCCTGATCATCGCCACTCCGCATTCGTGCTTTAATTGTTCCATCCGATTATCCTAAGTATTTCGTTCTTTTGGTTGTGTATCCTTTGGGCGCATTGGCATGCGCTCTATTTTAGTCAAACATGGCGCAGGCATAATGCCTGACAGTAACTTATGATCATTCCACTGTGACCGACTTTGCCAGGTTACGCGGCTGGTCTACATTCTTGCCTTTGCAAACAGCTATATGGTAAGCTAGGAGCTGCAAAGGTATTGTCGCCAGCAAAGGCTCAAGGCATTCTATCGTGTCAGGCAGCTCAATCACCTCGTCTGCTATGCGGCTTATCGTAGTGTCTCCTTTTGTGACGATGGCTATCACCTTTCCTTTCCTTGCCTTAATTTCCTGTATGTTATTCAGCACTTTCTCATACATGGCATTGTGCGTGGCTATGACGACGACTGGCATATCCGAGTCAATCAAAGCTATAGGGCCGTGCTTCATCTCTGCCGCCGGGTACCCCTCAGCATGGATGTAGCTTATTTCTTTCAGCTTCAATGCGCCCTCCAACGCAACTGGATAGTTATATCCACGCCCAAGGTACAGGAAATTGCGGGCATATGTGAAAATGCGGCTTAAGTCTGCTATGCGACCGTTAAGCTTGAGCACTTCCTCCATCTTGTGGGGTATTTCATGCAGCTCCTTGACGATTTCCAAATAAGCGCCGCTGCTTATCGTGCCTTTCTCCTTGGCCAGTGCCAATGCAAGCATGGAGAGTACCGTAACCTGCCCGGTGAAGGCCTTTGTCGACGCGACGCCTATCTCAGGACCGACATGGATGTAAGACCCCGTGTCGGTAGAGCGGGGTATGCTTGAGCCTATGGCGTTGCATATCCCATAGATGAAGGCGCCATTCTCCTTTGCCAGCTTGATTGCTGCCAGTGTGTCTGCCGTCTCCCCGCTCTGCGAGATGGCAATCACGACATCTTTTGGGGTAATGACAGGATTGCGGTAACGGAACTCCGAAGCATACTCAACCTCGACAGGTATACGGCATAGGCTTTCTATTATTTGCTTGCCTATCAAGCCTGCGTGCCACGATGTGCCGCAGGCTATGATGATGAAGCGGTTGGCGTTCAGCAAATGCTTCTTGTAATCTATGACTGCGCTCAGCACGACGTTGTCCGTGTCAACATTTACACGCCCCCTCATGCAGTTTGTAAGGCACTCCGGCTGCTCGAAAATTTCCTTCAGCATGAAATGCGGATACCCGCCTTTCTCTATTTCACCGAGGTTGATGTCCACAGTCTGTATCTCCGGGTTGAGCTGGCGGTTCTGTATGTTGACTACCTTCAGCTCTTCGCCTTGCCTGATTACGGCTATGTTGCCGTCTTCAAGGTAAACGACCTTGTCGGTATACTCCACGAGAGGCGAGGCGTCAGAGCCAAGGAAGAACTCGTTGTCGCCGATTCCCACAACCAGCGGGCTCTGTTTCCTGGCTGCTATTATCTGGTTTGGTATGCGCTTGTCGAGCAAGGCAATGGAATATGCACCAATCACCTCATGCAGCGCAAGCTGCACTGCGGTGAGCAAGTCGAGGTTCTTGCGCTGCTGGATGTATTCTATCAATTGCACAAGCACTTCCGTGTCGGTGTCCGACCTGAACTCCACTCCCTTTTCCTTGAGCTTTTTCTTCAGGCTGGCATAATTCTCTATTATGCCATTGTGGATTATGGCGAGGTTGCGCGACTGCGAATAATGCGGATGGGCGTTGACAGTCGAAGGCTCGCCGTGGGTGGCCCAGCGCGTATGTGCTATGCCCACAACGCCCGAGGTATCCTTGTCACTGCAGTAACTGACGAGGTCGTCAACTTTCCCCTTGGTCTTGTAAACACTCAAGTTGCCATCCGAATTTATCAATGCCACCCCCGCGCTGTCGTATCCGCGATACTCCAGCCTGCGAAGCCCCTTAATCAATATAGGGAAAGCGTCCTTCCCGCCAATATATCCTACAATTCCACACATACTTTTTTAAATATGTACATATATCAAAGGCAAGTGCCACAGTGGCACTTGCCATTCGCAATGTATTAGTATCAGTTTAATATGTTGTACAACAGTGAGGTTAGCGATATCAATATGGAAGTCGCCGAGAACCACAATGTTGTCATGCTGCCCACACTTGAATTCTGCGCCTTCACCTTATTTGGCTCAACATATACTATATCGTTCTGCTGCAAATAATAATAAGGTGAGTTAATGAGGTTCGCGTCATTCAGGTTGAGCACATGGATTGACTTCATGCCTGAAGAGTCCTCACGTATCAGCTTTACATTATTGCGCACGCCATAAATTGTAAGGTCGCCAGCCTGTGCCAAGGCTTCGAGGATGCTGATCTTCTCGTTGCTCACGGTGTACATTCCGGGACGGTTAACCTCACCGAGTACGGAAATTTTGTAGTTTGACATCCTGACGGTCACAATGGGTGTTTCCGTCTTGCTCATGTATGGCCTTATCTTGTCAAGTATAAGTTTCTCGGCCTCCGACTTGGTAAGGCCGCCAACATGCACACGCCCTACCCTCGGGAAGTCGATGTTACCTTCATTGTCAACAAGGTAGCTCTGAAGCATTGGCTGCGAATATGTAGACCGTTGCCCCTGGGTCATCGGGGTTGGCACTGTCATGTTGAACGGCACGGCAGCGTCCTGATCCGACGTGCTCACCGTGATGGTGAGGATATCCTTAGGCATGATGCGGGCATCATACAGCATACGTGATTGTTCCAAGTTTACGGTGGAACTGTTCCGGAAATATGCCACATTCTTCGTTGCACATCCACCGAAGAAGACTATCGCGGCGGCCAAAACCAGGGGGAAGAGTATCTTGTCTTTTATATTCATCACGCGGAATCGTTTATTCGCCTGCAAATTTACACCTAATTTTCCACATAAACAAGAAAAAGCCCCAATTAAGAAACAAAAGCCGCAAAAATTGGAGGTTTGGCTGTGGGAGGTCAGCCAACGGCCCAAGGCCTGCGCCATGGGCTTGCGCACTCTGCCATGCATCGGCCCAACCGCCTGGCCGGAAATCGCCAATCACCAACAAGCTGGCAACCAACCAGTTGCAGAATGGCGCATTTCTGCCTCAGGAACAGGCCGTATTGCCGCCTTAAACTGGCAGTATTGCAATGCGATACGATACTGAACGACAACTGCAATAAAGAAAAACACCCGCAAGCCCCTGTGAGTAACAAGGTGCTTGCGGGTGAAACGGTTTTGCATACCTGCCCTACCCCCTGCTTTTATGCCAGGGCCACAAGTGTAAAAGGCAGCAATGCAACTTTCCAAGCCATAATGATCAATAGAACTTGAAGTAGTTGCGGGCGTTGTTATACGATATGTCCTCAACCATGCGGCTCAGTATCTCATGGTCGTTGGGCAGCAGCCCCTTCTCAACGTCAGTGCCAAGGATGTTGCAGAGCAACCTGCGGAAATATTCGTGGCGCGGGTAGCTGAGGAACGAACGCGAGTCGGTGAGCATGCCTACGAAGCGGCTAAGCAAGCCGAGCACAGAGAGGGCGTTCATCTGGCGTGTCATTCCGTCAAGCTGGTCGTTGAACCACCAGCCCGAGCCGAACTGTATCTTGCCTGGGCAGCCTCCCTGGAAGTTGCCGAGCATCGTGGCTATAACTTCGTTTGCGCACGGATTGAGCGTGTAAAGGATGGTGCGTGTGAGCTTGCCTTCCATGTTCAGCTTGTTAAGGAACTTGCTCATGGCCTTGGCTGTGTTGAACTCGCCTATTGAGTCAAACCCGGTGTCGGGGCCGAGCTGTTCGTACATCTTCGTGTTGTTGTCGCGGATTGCGCCGTAGTGGAACTGCTGTGTCCAGTCGGCATCGGCGTCCATCTCGGCCATCTTCGTAAGGAAGCAGTTCTTGTACTGGCGCACTTCATGGGCGGAGAGTTCCTTCTTGCCCATTGCCTTGGCAAAGATTGCCTCTATCTGTGCATCGGTGTATTCTTCATCGTAGAACTCCTCTATGCCGTGGTCAGAGAGCTTGCAACCGTTTTCGGCAAAGAAGTCGTGGCGCTTCTGCATGGCGTCTATCATGTCCTTGAAGGTGGTGATGGTCACTCCGGCCACCTCGCCAAGCTGGTTAACGTAGTCGGGGAACTCCGGCTTCTCTATGTTCATGGCCTTGTCGGGGCGCCATGCCGGTATCATCTTTATCTCGAAACCGCTCTCGCGGGTCTGCTTGTGATAGCGAAGGTCATCAACAGGGTCATCAGTTGTGCATACGCACTCTACGTTGTAGCGGCGCATAAGCCCACGCGCAGAGTACTCGGGCTGCTTCAGCTTCTCGTTGCACTCGTCGTAAATCTCGCGCGCGGTGTCGGGGCCGAGCAGCTTGGTTATGCCGAAGGCCGTCTTAAGCTCAAGGTGAGTCCAGTGGTACAGCGGGTTGCGGAACGTGTAAGGTACCGTCTCGGCCCACTTCTCGAACTTCTCCCAGTCCGAAGTGTCCTTGCCAGTGCAGTACTTCTCGTCCACGCCGTTGGTACGCATGGCTCTCCACTTGTAGTGGTCTCCGCCAAGCCACAGCTCCGTGATGCTCTTGAACTTGTGGTCATTGGCCACCATCTCTGGAATCAGGTGGCAATGATAGTCGATGATAGGCATCTTGGCAGCATGATTGTGGAACAGATCTTGGGCAACTTCGTTATCCAGCAAGAAGTTCTCGTCATTGAATTGTTTCATAATTAGTCGTTTATTAGTTATTATGGGTATATTTGTTCATTCTTGAAGCGGCGGCCATGCAATCCGGCAGCAATATGCAGCCGGCTGTACGTCACTACTGCAAAAGTAATAAAATAATTCTGTAATGTCGAAAACTTTACTTATTTTTGCACAAAAATATACGTAAACGATGACGTTCGACAATAATGTCCTATTGATTTACACCGGTGGCACCATCGGCATGAATCGCAACCCTAAGACAGGGGCGCTCGAGCCGTTCAACTTTGAACACTTGCTCAGCAACGTCCCTGAACTTGCACAGTTCTCCACGCACATAGCAACCATGCAGTTCGACCCGCCCATAGACAGCAGCAACATGTCGCCCAAGCTATGGGTTGAGCTGACACACATCATCGCCGACAATTATGACAAATACGACGGTTTTGTCATCCTGCACGGAACTGACACAATGGCATATACAGCATCGGCACTGAGCTACACTCTCGAAAACCTAACCAAGCCCGTCATTCTCACAGGGAGCCAGTTGCCTATAGGCCAACTTCGCACCGACGGCAAGGAAAACCTAATAACAAGCATCGAAATCGCATCGGCAAAGCGTGCCGACGGAAGCGCAATGGTGCCTGAGGTGGGCATATTCTTCAACGGCCACTTGATGCGCGGGAACAGGACGACAAAACAAAGTGCTGACAATTTCAACGCTTTCGAAAGTTTCAACTACCCCCACCTGGTCGATGCTGGGGTCAACATTTCTTACAAAGATGATCTTATCCTCAAGCCTGAGCGCTCAAAGCCTATGACTCCGCACTTCAGACTTGACAACAACGTAATAGTCTTCACCATATTCCCCGGCATAAGGGAAGACCTGGTACGACACATCATCGCAACACCCAACCTACGCTCCATCGTCATGCGCACTTTCGGCAGCGGCAACGCGCCGCAGTCTACATGGTTGATAAAGGCACTAAAGGAAGCCACAGCCAACGGAAAAACCATTGTAAACATCAGCCAATGCATGGCCGGAAGCGTAGAGATGGGGCGCTACGACACAGGATTCCAACTAAAGTCTGCCGGAGTGATAAGCGGACATGACAGCACCGTGGAAAGTGCTGTTACAAAACTCATGTACCTACAGGCTCGCTTTGAAGACACAGAGCAAGTAAATTATTATATGACACGCAACATCAGGGGCGAAATGACCATCTAAAAGAAACTGTGTAACAAATACTTACACTGACTTACCTCATGCATACCACGGCCTCGCATATACACAATTCACTTCCGGGCGCCCGGCCTGGCCTTGCGCATGATGCAAATGACCATTGACGGCCTGCCCGTCGGGTAGCGAGACCTCGAACCGATGGATATGCTCCGGCTGCTACGTCCCATGTCGTAATACGGGGCATGGCGACCGTATGAGAATGCCTCGCAGATGGCGCTGTCCGTGCGGATTATCACCTCGCCGTAGTCGTCCATGGAGAACTCGCCGCCATCGTAAATACGCAAGTAGTCCGGCACGAGGCTGTCGCCAGGGTATTCGCCCTTAACGCTCACCACCCTCACCTTATATGGCGAGCCGAAAGGGTAGCCATAGCGCGTGCAAACACTCTTGAGCAACTTAAGGAATGACAATGCCTGAGGCTCTGACCTGAAATCAAAATCCTCCATGCCATGCGACTTGGCCCACGTTATCTCATCTACAAAAGTGGTATGGATGGCCGACTTGGGGGCGGCTTCAACGACCACCCCATCGCCATCACCACCTTGGTTGGCAACAGGAACTTGCGCTGGGTTGTCAAAGCACATACTTTCCTGCCTCAACTGTGTGCCTGCAAGCGTTGCTGGCGGCAGGCAAAACCAAAAGACAAGCGACAGGACAATGCCCGGCAGCAACGTATGGCTCCGGGAAACGACAGGGGAGATTGCTAACCTAACTTTCATGCTTCACTTTTTTATGTTAAACGAACAGATTACATCATTTGCTTCAAGACCAGCCAGCCACAGCCAAACAAGCCATGATGGCTGCGGCAAGAATCTTATATTATTATAACACTTTATTGTTAATGCTCATTACGCAAAAGCACGGGGCATTTCACTGCCATTCATCTGTAAACCACGGCCTGTCCGTCTGCCGTTATGCCCTCGGCGGAGACGGCGAGCCGCTTGCACGAGGAGTTGTTGTATATGTCGATGGCGGCCTTGCCCGCCCCGTCGGCTTTCACTGCCGGGTTCCAGTAGAGAGTGCGGCGGTGGTCGGACTCCGGCGGCATAACGCTGTAGTCGGGCATCTGGAACGTCTCCACCTTGCTGTAGCCCTCAAAATGCGTGTGGCGCAAGCCCTTGTAGCTGGCGGGGAATGTATGGTGGGTATACACGAACACCGTCACGGGGCTGTACCTGTCAAGCCCCTTTACATCAACATAATGCCGCCAGATGTCCTCATCCTCTGAGACATACACAGACTTGCACTCGTCAAGGTAAAGCGGCATACGCTCAAAGCTGTGATTGCTTATGAACAATATGTCTTTCGTCGCAATTGAAATGGGAGACATTGACATACAATAATAATTGTTGTTCAGCACCCATACAATGGGTCGGTTCTTGTATGACAACCCCATTCCCTGTAAGTTCAACACATGCCCAACTTTCTCTATGTCATAATCGCCTGTTTCTTGGTCGGCTGATGTGGATGTTGTCGCTCCAAACATCGAGATTGGTATTTTATTGAACTCATCAACATCAAACTCCTTATAGCCGTAAGCCAACTCGTCCATGTCTGTGGTCGAGCCAGAGAACCACTCGTTCTTCATGGCAAGCCACTCCAATATCCCCGGCATCTCGCCGCCCCGGTCGTATATCTCGTCGGCCGCCTTGTCGCAGTCGTAGCGCACATAGGAGCGGAACGCGCCACGCTGCTCCGTCTCCCAGGCGGCGCGGGCGTTCTCGAACAGCCGACGGCCCTTCACCTTCACTTCCTTCAACACGTGTACGCGCTCGGCCATCGGCAGCCGGGCAGCCAGGGTGTCGAAGCCGGGGGCGGCGGCGAGGGGAAGCAACGGGGCGTATACCTCGCTGCGGGCAGTCTCAAGCGGCGAGAGCGCGCGGGCGGCGGGGGAGAAGTTGCGGTCGATGCCTACGCGGCAATTCGCTGCCTCGCCGCCCTTGGCAGCGTTCAGCAGCAGCGTCCACTCACCCTCGCAGTCGGGCAGTCGGAAGGCGTAGCCGCCAAGGGAGTCCGTAACGGCCTCGCCGCCCATCGACTCGCCGGCGCGGTTGTAGAGCGTCGCACGCAAGCCGACGCCGCCGACAGAATGCCTCTTCCTCGCCGGACGCAGACGGCCATGCAGGTACAGCCCGTCCTCCAGCGGGTGGCGGCGGGCGAAGCGGCGAGAGCCGTCCATCACGGCAACGTCGTAGCGGCGCCACCCCTGGACTAGCATCAGCAGGTCGGCGGCAAGGCGGTGGGCAGCGTCGTCTGACTCGAGGTAGTAGCCGGGCTCGTGAACGTAGCCGCGAAGGTCGGACGACAGCAACAGCCACGTGGCTGCGTCGCCGGAGGTGCCGTTAACGTCGGTGGATGCGTCGCGGACCGACAGCGAGAACTCCGCGCCGGGACGCGTACGCGCCTCAAGGCGCACCCTGCCACAGGGAGACAGGCTCCCCGTGGCTGTCACGTGTATCGTGTCGATGCCCCCATGCGGGTACACGAACACCATGCGCTCGGCAACGACGCGCCCGTCCTGACCGATGAGCGACAGCTGGCTCACCCCGGGGGCCATGTCGGCGCGGGCGAAGCGGCGACGGGCAGTCTGCTCGCCCGCACCGATGATGTCCGTGGCATCCACGTTGCCGCCGCTGAGCAGCACGAGGGCGAGTGGCTCGCGGAAATCCGCAGTGCGGCGCACCTCGACATCCACATGGCCGCCGGACACGGCGTCGACTGTCATCACGCACCCAGAAGCTGCGGCTGAGGGCAGCGTGAACGTGCGGCTGCGGCCGCTGCCGTCGGCAAGAGTCAGCGTGGCGGGGGTGGCTGACGGGGTGATGCTGAGCACGCCCCTGCCCTCGCGCACCGTGCGCACCTCAACCGCCGTGCCGTCGGCAAGCGTGAGGCGGCCTGTGCAGTCGAGCGGACGCCCGTCGCCGTCGGTCACGGAGAAGGCCACGCGCGAGGGCAACCCCTGCACGAGACGCCCGCCCTCGGGGTGGAACGACACGTTGAACGACTTGGCGCTGAGGGTGTCGGCCTCACGGCTGCTCGGCAGACGCTTGCGCCAAACTGGCGCGGCTATCTCTGCGCGGCTGTAGTCGCCGGCGCGCCCCGGGGCGTTGAACACGGGAAGCACGCGCGAAAAGGCCCACGCAGAATCCCAGTTGAGCATGTACCTCGTGTAGGCGCGCACCTCGTAGAAGCCGGAGGTGAGCAGATTGTCGAGCTTGAACGAGCCGCTGCCGCGGCCGTTTTCCAGACGCACCTTGCGCGTGTCGACAACCTCGCCCGTGGGGTCAAGAAGCTCCACGTACAGCACACTGCTCATGTCGGTAAGCGCACTGCGGTCGGTACGAACCACATAGGCGCTGAACCACATCGTCTCGCCGCGGAAGTAGCCTGTATTGTCAAAATGCAGATAGGCTTTCTCCTGTGGGAAAAGGCGGTTGAACGACTCAATGCACCCAACGAAGCGGCGCAATGAGTCGAGAGCGGCGGAGTTGCCCGCTGCAACGGGAACGGCACCGCCGGCTTGCGCCATGCCGACGCAAGCCATGGAAACAACAAGCAACAACGTTGACAACATACGCTTCATGACATCAAACAGCCTCCCCGCTGCGATTTTGTGTGGTTTCACTATCGGTTCATGCAAAGATAGCAAAAAACATCAAACAATAAAAGGCAATGATAAGTTATTTTTTAATCATTTTGTTTAACGACAAATATAAGACATCAAATAATACAGGAATACACAACTAAAAACGAATGGCCCTCAATGTTACACTTCCTCCTCCACTAAATGACCCAGTTACAGAATATTTTAATACGACCAATCCACCATATGGATAATCATCATATTCATAAGTTACTGTACCTGATATTCGAATCACATTATTTCCATCAACATAAGCACTGACATCATCATGGCTTACCCCTGACATTGCATACCCTTGAATACCTGCATTAACAGAAACCCCATAATAATTGCCGTCAAAAGCGTTTACCGCCGAAGCATCTTGCTTGCCTCCACTGACTGCATTCGCCACTTCCAACTTCTTGCCACCACAGAGAAAGCCGATTTCCGCCACTTCACACTTGCGGTTCTTAGGAGCAACATATCGCCAATAACGATACTGTTTACCATCCGTGCCACTAACAACCAATGTGTCATAGCCACGCAGTGGAACGCCCTTTATCACGGCACACTTAACAGCATCCGAGAAATCAGGAGAATTGGCAGCCTCAAATGTGCCGCCTTTCATCAAACGCCGAAAGCCCAGCACACGCCTGAACAAAGGGTACTTGCGGCTTATACGTATCGTTTGAGGCTTTGCTTTATTCGGCACAAGAGCTTTCGCGTGCTTCACGCTCGGTAGCAGGATTGGATCGGAAGCCGGCACACTGCCGTTCTATTGGCCTGCATAGACACTTGGATGGGTCTTCGCAAAGGAAAACATAATACCACTGGCCGCCATACTCAAAGCCTGCGGTGAACGTATACCTGAAAGGGGGATTCTGAAGCAGGTGGAACGTAGAGTCGCGCAATGTTATGTACACATCCTTGGCACTGCCATCCTCCGCCCTGACACTTACGCGCGACGTTCCAGAAGGAATCCTGAACGTTGGCTTGGCCCCGGGGAAAGGGTAACAGTTGCCTATGTACACATGAAACCACAGTGTCTCGCTCTCGCTCAAGCGATAGCCCTCCGCACCAATGACAAGTCCGACGTAGGGCTTTTCCGTATAGGCGGCCCCAAGCATGCCATTGGCCACGGCGTTCCATCTGTACCTCTGGGCCTTCAGCGTGGCAAGCTCAACAGAATCGGTCACCTTGCGCCCACTCGTATATGTACCGTCTTTCCGCTTTTCAAGCAAATATGTTACTGGCTCCGGATTCAGCGGCCTGAGCACGCTCAATGCCGACCGCATCTCTGAACGCAGCATCCTTTGCTTTTTCCATTCTTTCTTGCGAACCAAAACCACGTCGGGGTTTACCTTATGTGCGGCAGCCTTGAACTCGCGCCAGCTCACGCGGTTTTTCCTGTGGTTACGCAGCTCTTCTGTCTGCCAATAACGCGCCTTTACAGTATCCAACGGGCTTTTATGACGGCCCAACGACAGCGCGTCACGACCAGACACCCCGATGACATACACACAAGACGTGTCCTTGCAAAAACTCGACATCCACCGCTTTTTGTCCGCAAAGGCCTCACGGCTTACGCCGTAAGCCTCATATTGGTTTGGCTTCACCCATATCACTACGCCGTTTGCCCTGCCTATGCTATCCGCAGAGGCACTGAACTCTTCCAATGAAACAACGGAGCTATGCTGCCTGCAGGACAACAGCACAAGCGAACATAGACAAAACGCGACGCTTAAAGGAAACCTCATATACATAAATATTAAAAGATTAACCATTTCGAATCAAACATTGTCGGCACGTTCTCGTGCGACTCCGCATCGAGCGCGTGATGGTTCTGCGGCTGGTAGGCAAACGTGTTGCGGTATACCTTGGCCAGCAACCCTGCAAAGGTAAGCATTTGCAGCAAGATATGCAAGAGGCACGATACGTGACATCACGCTTTTACGAGGTGGAAAAATTGTTATCGCCTAATATCCAGACAGTTACATAGGCTTGGCATTTAGCCAAAGTATGAATTTGTAGATAAAAATAATTTGCCATGTTGAGCCGATGCTTGTGCGTTCTCACTTCCACTCCCGAAAGCAACAGAGGAAACGGTTCTTAACCACCATTTGGCTTAACGCCGGCAGTCGGCCTCCCTGCGCCTTACATCCTCTATCATTTCCAGCGTCTCGCGCGATGGCACTTTCACCGGCTTGGCCAGTATCTCGTGGGCAAGGGCGGCTGTGACCACCGTGTCGCCGCGCTCTTCCGCCACGTTGTACATCTCGTATATAGGGACGAAGCGCGACGGAACCATCCAGTGGGCGCGGCGGTAGCAGCGCATGGCCGCCCGGCGGTCGCCCAGCGCGCGGTGTATGTCGCCCTTGAGCAGGCACAGGTCGTAGCTGGCCAACAGCCGCCCGCACTCGCGTACAGTCTGCAGCGCGGAGGCATAGCGGCCCGCCTCATACTGCTCGGCTGCGTAGTTGTAAAGGAAGCGGCTGTCGCCGCGCAACTTGGGGTAGAGCCGTGCATAGTGCGCCATCATCCGCTCCGAAAGACCCAGCATGGCCTTGTCCTGCACGCGCCGCAGCTCCATGGCGAGCGAGACCCGGCTGACCGCGAGACAGAAGCACACTGGCGACACCACGAGGATGCCAACCGAAAGAGCCCGCCAGTTGCGCGACAGCGCGCCGCGGAACACCGCAGCAATCGAGGCGGCGAGCATGAGCCACGTGAACGGGTACAGCAGCGGATAGGAAAACAGCGAAAACACTCCCGCGCAGGCCATGATGCGCAGTGCGTCGCGGCTCTCAGCCGAGGAGTGACGGCGGGCGTAAGCCACGGCAAAAGCCGCAAGCGACATGACGGCAAGCACGCCCACCGCGCCATAGTCCGTTGCCACGAGCAGCCACTCGTTGAGCGGGTGCCTCACATCACCGGCCAGCATGGCCTCGGGGCAGCCCTCATGGCGCGACAGCCAGTCGGCCTGCACGTCCATGTAGTGAGCCTCGAAGCCGCCAGGCCCATGCCCAAGCAGCGGCCTGCGGCCTATCAGCTCCACTGTGCACATGGCTATGAACCACCGGCCGCGGCTTGAGCCTGTCTTCACACACAAGGCCAGCGCGAGGCCCAATGCCACAACGCCCGAGCAGCACAACGCCCTAAACCGCCTGCCTGAGGGCAACGCCATGCAAAGGCACAACGCCGCGCACAGCAGCCCGGTGCGCGAACCGCTCGCCACGATGGCCGCAACGCTCACGGCCTTGCAAGCCGCCAACACAACGCGCTGCCAAAGCCTGCCACGGCGCAACAGGCGCAAGCCCACGGGGTAGCCCGATGCAGAGGCACGATGCCAGCCCCGCCACATTGTCGAAGCTGCCTGCCGTAAACCGCCCGTAAGACCTCACAATGCCAGCCTCCTGCAAAAGGAAAGGGCTGCCTGCGCCGTGCAGACCACGACGCAGGCAGCCCCGAAGCCATGCCACAGCGCGGAGAAGCTCATGCCGCCGGGCCGCGCGAGGCACAGCGCGGCCAGCAAGGTGCCGCCAGCCACGGCTACAAGGCAGGCGGCATACCACTTTGGCTCTATCAGCTCATCAGGAAGCAGCGCACTCACCGTGAACACTGAGGCCGACAGCACGGCCACGCCGACTGAAAAGCCGGTGATGACGCCTGCACCAACCTGACAATAGCCCCAAATCATGGCTTATAAACCACGGCCTGCCCGTCTGCCGTTATGCCCTCGGCGGAGACGGCGAGCCGCTTGCACGAGGAGTTGTTGTATATGTCGATGGCGGCCTTGCCCGCCCCGTCGGCTTTCACTGCCGGGTTCCAGTAGAGAGTGCGGCGGTGGTCGGCCTCGGGAGGCATCAGGCTGTAGTCGGGCATCTGGAACGTCTCTACCTTGCTGTAGCCCTCGAAGTGCGTGTGGCGCAAGCCCTTATGGCTGGCAGGCAACGCATGGTGGGTATACACGAACACTGTCACGGGGCTGTACCTGTCCAGACCTTTGACATCTACATAATGCCGCCATATGTCATCATCCTCTGAGATATAGACAGACTTGCACTCGTCAAGGTAAAGCGGCATGCGCTCAATACTATAACTATAGATGTGGAGTATGTCTTTGGTGCTCACAGAAATCGGGGCCATCGACAGGCAGTAATAGTTGTTGTTCAACACCCACACTATCGGCCGTTTCTTATAAGCAAGGCCAAGACCCTGCAGGTTTATCACATGACCGATTTTATCTGCTGTGTAGTCACCCTTTTCCTGGTCTGCAGAAGGAGTTGTCTTTTTTGCATCTTCCAGCAAGGAAATGTTAATCTTGTTGATCTTATCTGTATCTATCTCACTACCATCAGGATTAAGTGGCGTTGGATATATGTACAACTCGTCCATGTCTGTGGTCGAGCCAGAGAACCACTCGTTCTTCATGGCAAGCCACTCCAATATACCAGGCATCTCTCCACCTCTGTCGTATATCTCGTCGGCCGCCTTGTCGCAGTCGTAGCGAACGTAGGAGCGGAACGCGCCGCGCTGCTCCGTCTCCCAGGCGGCGCGGGCGTTCTCGAACAGCCGACGGCCCTTCACCTTCACTTCCTTCAACACGTGTACGCGCTCGGCCATCGGCAGCCGGGCAGCCAGGGTGTCGAAGCCGGGGGCGGCGGCGAGGGGCAGCAACGGGGCGTACACCTCGCTGCGGGCCGTCTCAAGCGGCGAGAGTGGGCGGGCCGCGGGGGAGAAGTTGCGGTCGATGCCAACGCGGCAGTTCGCAGCCTCGCCGCCCTTGGCAGCGTTCAGCAGCAGCGTCCACTCACCATCGCAGTCGGGCAGGCGGAAGGCGTAGCCGCCGAGGGAGTCCGTAACGGCCTCGCCGCCCATCGACTCGCCAGCGCGGTTGTAGAGCGTCGCGCGCAAGCCGACGCCGCAGACTGAATGCCTCTTCCGCGCCGGACGCAGACGGCCATACAGGTACAGCCCATCCTCCAGCGGGTGGCGGCGCACGAAGCTGCGCGAGCCGTCCATCACGGCGACGTCGTAGCGACGCCACCCCTGGACAAGCATCAGCAGGTCGGCGGCGCGGCGGTGGGCTGCGTCGTCTGACTCAAGGTAGTAGCCGGGGTCGTGGACGTACCCGCGAAGGTCGGACGACAGCAGCAGCCATGTGGCAGCGTCGCCGCAGGTGCCGTTCACGTCCGTGGCCGCGTCGCGGACCGACAGCGAAAACTCCGCGCCGGGCCGCGTACGCGCCTCAAGACGAAACTTGCCACAGGGTGACAGGCTTCCAGTGGCTGTGACGTGTATCGTGTCGATGCCGCCATGCGGGTACACGAACACCATCCGCTCGGCAACGATGCGCCCGTCATGCCCGATGAGGGACAGCTGGCTCACCCCAGGGGCCATGTCGGAGCGGGCAAAGCGGCGACGGGCAGTCTGCTCGCCCGCACCGATGATGTCCGTGGCATCCACGTTGCCGCCGCTGAGCAGCACGAGGGCGAGTGGCTCGCGGAAATCCGCAGTGCGGCGCACCTCGACCTCCACATGGTCGCCCGACACGGCGTCGACTGTCATCACGCAGCCTGACGCATCGGCACCGGGCAGCGTGAACGTGCGCCTGCGGCCTCTGACATCGGCCAGCGTCAGCGTGGCGGGGATGCCAGATGGCGTGTAGGCAAACACTCCCCTGCCCTCGCGCTGCGTGCTCACCTCAACCGCCGTGCCGTCGGCAAGCGTGAGGCGGCCTGCGCAGTCCATCGGGCGGCCGTCGCCGTCGGTCACGGAGAAGGCCACGCGCGAGGGCAGGCCCTGCACGAGACGCCCGCCCTCGGGGTGGAACGACACGTTGACCGCCTTGGCGCTGAGGGTGTCGGCCTCGCGGCTGCTCGGCAGCCGCTTGCGCCACACGGGCGCGGCTATCTCTGCGCGGCTGTAGTCGCCGGCGCGCCCCGGGGAGTTGAACACGGGCAGCACGCGGGAAAAGGCCCACGACGTGTCCCAGTTGAGCATGTACCGCGTATAGGCGCGGACCTCGTAGAAGCCGGAGGTGAGCAGCTTGTCGAGCTTGAACGACCCGCTGCCGCGCCCACCATCCAAGCGCACCTTGCGCGTCGCGACGACCTCGCCCGTGGGGTCGAGCAGCTCAACATAAAGCACGCGGCTCAGGTCTGTCAGCGAGCCAAGGTCGGTGCGAACCACGTAGGCACTGAACCACATCGTCTCACCGCGGAAGTAGCCCGTGTTGTCTAAGTGAAGGTAGGCCTTCTCCTGCGGGAACAGGCGGTTGAACGACTCAATGCCGCCAACGAAGCGGCGCAATGAGTCGAGGGCGGCGGAGTTGCCCGCTGCCACAGGCACGGCTTGATGCACATCATTGCCATCAAGCATAAGTGCCAACTCTGCCTCAGCTGCAGTGCGCTTCACTATCTCCTTGCCTTTCCAAAAGTCCGCATCGTAGCCGAGGCGGTCTATCTGACGGCGGATGTCGACCGACGCTTGCAGTGGCGACCCGCCCTGCACACCGTCACCTCCCACGTTATACATCAACGACGAGAAGCGCACGCTGTCATGCCCAAGCTCATAACGGGCCGATACGTAAACCGACTGCACGTCGCTGTATCCGCCCGTTATATCATACGTGATGGTATATGACACCTCCAACGGAACCCATACACGGTATGCACCGACGTTGGAGCCTATCATTATGCCTGAGTTGAATACCTTGCCGTCAGCTTTCAACGGCAGCAACGTGGAAGCGTCAACATACACCGTGCCACTGAATAAAGCGGAGTTGCGCGGACGCCGGAGCGGCGTGAAATGTATCGCATAGACGGTGTGGACACTGTCGCCAATGGTCTCATGGGAGATGGAGTAATGCTTTAAGTAATTCCGTGACAGGGGCATTGACACATCGAGAGGGTTGTCGCCGAACCCATCGAGGATGCCTATCTCAGACAGGGGGAAAAGGTTGGCAATGTGAGGCATGAGCCCGCCTGTGGCGCGCTCTGAGTAGCGGCCTGACACAAGCGACACCTCGCGAAGCGAAAAAGCAGACCTTGCGCCGACTGCTGCCTCGACAAGACTCGTCACCGTGCCGTTCACCTCCGTCGTCTGGCGGTAGAGAAACACTGAAGTCTCCTTGCTGCACCGGTTGGCCGCGCTCGATGCTGTTTCCACAATTCTGTCCATTATGGTGCTCCAAGGAACTACCGTCACACCGCCAAGCACCACCTCGGCAGGTTGGAGCTTGACCTCGGTGCCCATGTCGCCCGCAATGACGCATACCCCCGAATAACCCACGCTCGTTATGAGCAATGAGTCTCCAGCCGAGCCTTGCAAAACGAACCGCCCGTCCTTGTTGGCTATCGTAGAGCCATATGGGAAACGGACAGACGCGAATGGAACCGGCTCGCCAGTGGCTGAATCGACGACACGGGCGACGTACACGTTTTCCTCTTCATGGGCCGACAAGCCAAGCACGGCTAAAGCTACTGCAAGAAACACACATGACAGACTTTTTCCCATTTAATGTCCTCCATCATTTTAATTAAGAAACCCAAAACCACGAACAACAACACAGATGTCGTAAGGCAATGAAAAACAAATGCCCTATCCTGGGTTGACAAATGGTATCGCCATCATTAGGGGAGACAGACAATGCCCTTTGCAGGGTCAATACCATATAATCCAACCATCATTTTTGACACAATCATATTCCCCATCAACCAAGAAAGTTACGACGTTACCACTATCAAAATAATATGAGACATGTCCTGAAACCTTAATCAACATTCCGTCCAGAACTCCTCGCGTTCCATCAGACGAAGACCCCAAAGCTGAAGAACAACTAAGGTAAGCATCTGTCTCTATATTGTGTATGCCTTTCTCATCACTGAAGTCATAAGACAATTCACAATGGCAGGTATAATTGCCAATAGTCTGTTCCTCGAACTCATAACCCTCACTTTGAACCGACAGCTTACGCTTAGCAACACGCCTAACCTCTTGCAAAACCGCTGTTTGACCATCCTGACTTTCTCTTGCAACTAACCTATACGTTCCACGCAAAGCAGCCAAACTTTTCAGCTCGTTTGTTACACTGTCCAAGTTGACTTCGCTAAGCTTATCGTCTGCCATTGGCAACAGCTGCACACGCAGCCCATAATCCTCAGCCAGTTCCTGAATCTTGGCTTTCACCTCCAAGGCTTTCTGCTCTTTTGCGGATTGCCCGTCCTCAAACTCATAGTCGGAAGTGCATCCCGACATAAACACGCACGCCATTGCAAGGAATGGCAACAAGAAAAGTTTTCTCATAGTTGTTTATATGTTTAAAAATTTGAACATCAATACCATCTTACTTCCCCATTCTCATAAGTGAATATCCGCTCCTCGGTGCCTTTGTCGAGGTCGTGGAGCACATAGAGCGCGCCTGAGGGAACGCCGCTGAACGTCAAAGAGCCGCCTGTGGCACGCTGCACGCCCGCCGAACGCTGGCGACCGTTCTCGAAATAGCACAGTTCTCGTAACCAACATTTGGCTTAACGCCGACGTTCGGCCTCCCTGCGCCTAACCTCCTCTATCATTTCCAGCGTCTCGCGCGATGGCACTTTCACCGGCTTGGCCAGTATCTCGTGGGCAAGGGCGGCTGTGGCCACCGTGTCGCCGCGCTCTTCCGCCACGTTGTACATCTCGTATATAGGGACGAAGCGCGACGGAACCATCCAGTGGGCGCGGCGGTAGCAGCGCATGGCCGCCCGGCGGTCGCCCAGCGCGCGGTGTATGTCGCCCTTGAGCAGGCACAGGTCGTAGCTGGCCAACAGCCGCCCGCACTCGCGTACAGTCTGCAGCGCGGAGGCATAGCGGCCCGCCTCATACTGCTCGGCTGCGTAGTTGTAAAGGAAGCGGCTGTCGCCGCGCAACTTGGGGTAGAGCCGTGCATAGTGCGCCATCATCCGCTCCGAAAGACCCAGCATGGCCTTGTCCTGCACGCGCCGCAGCTCCATGGCGAGCGAGACCCGGCTGACCGCGAGACAGAAGCACACTGGCGACACCACGAGGATGCCAACCGAAAGAGCCCGCCAGTTGCGCGACAGCGCGCCGCGGAACACCGCAGCAATCGAGGCGGCGAGCATGAGCCACGTGAACGGGTACAGCAGCGGATAGGAAAACAGCGAAAACACTCCCGCGCAGGCCATGATGCGCAGTGCGTCACGGCTCTCAGCCGAGGAGTGACGGCGGGCGTAAGCCACGGCAAAAGCCGCAAGCGACATGACGGCAAGCACGCCCACCGCGCCATAGTCCGTTGCCACGAGCAGCCACTCGTTGAGCGGGTGCCTCACATCGTCGGCCAGCATAGCCTCGGGGCTGCCCTCATGGCGAGCGAGCCAGTCGGCCTGTACGTTCATGTAGTGAGCCTCGAAGCCACCAGGGCCATGCCCGAGCAGCGGCCTGCGGCCTATCAGTTCCACTGTGCGCATGGCTATGAACCACCGGCCGCGGCTTGAGCCTGTCTTCACACACAAGGCCAGCGCGAGGCCCAATGCCACAACGCCCGCGCAGCACAACGCCCTCAACCGCCTGCCAGAGGGCAACGCCATGCAAAGGCACAACGCCGCGCACAGCAGCCCGGTGCGCGAACCGCTCGCCACGATGGCCGCAACGCTCACGGCCTTGCAAGCCGCCAACACAACGCGCTGCCAACGCCTGCCACGGCGCAACAGGCGCAAGCCCACGGGCAGCCCGATGCAGAGGCACGAGGCCAGCCCGGCCACGTTGTCGAAGCTGCCCGCCGTAAAACGCCCGTAGGCTCTCACCATACCGGCTTCCTGCAAAAGGAAGAGGGCAGCCTGCGCCGTGCAGACCACGACGCAGGCTGCCCCGAAACCACGCCACAGCGCGGCGAAGCCCATGCTGCCGGGCCTCGCGAGGCGCAGCGCGGCCAGCACGGTGCCGCCTGCCATGGCCACGAGGCAGGCGGCATACCACTTTGGTTCTATCAGTTCGTCGGGCAGGAGCGCGCTCACCGTGAACACCGAGGCCGACAGCGCGGCCACACCGGCTGCAAAGCCTGCGATGCCGCCGGCATCGGCTTGGCAAGGATTCCACCTCATGGCTTGTAAACAACGGCCTGCCCGTCTGCCGTTATGCCCTCGGCGGTGATGGAAATGTCATCGTATGGCGCGGCGCAATAGAACTCCACCACGGCCTCGCCGTTAGCATCAAGAACAATGTCTGGATTCCAATATAGCGTACAATTGCCGCCTCCGTCCCGATGCGGAGCATAACGATAATCGCCCGTAAAAAGTCCGTCCGGCTTGTCAACACCTTTCACAAGGATATGATACCCTTGGTAAAGTCCTTTGTTGTCGCTCATCTTGCGTGATTCATCATAAAGAAACTCCATGTGGGAAGTCACTGGCCCATATTGAAAATGATTATAACCGCCCTCACCATGAGGAGTATACCAACCACTAATATCATCATCCCCATTTATCGTCTCACCATACTTGGCTGCCATATGCATATGCCTGCGGTCAGGTCGAAGGGTGTATATATTAACACCTATACATTGGTTCTGCGGTAACGGGTTTTGCATGATGCGCATGAACATCTTTGCGCGTTCGTAGCCACTAGCTGACCACCATGCACTATCACCATACACAGGTTCCCCAGGCCTGTGTACGCTGCCATGGCCGTCAATTCCCATGAGCCTGAAGAACGAACGGGCAGTGACAGGCGGTGAAGCCAATGTGCCTACACAGCCATAGGCATTTGACAAATATGATGTCAATGCACCAACGCCAAGTGTCGTGACATACTCCATACCCGAACTCATCCTGCTATGAGTGTCAGGTAGGCTCCGTGTCTCATACCAGCTGAGTCTTTTCCCCAAAGGTGGAAAAGCATTTAGCGGCACCATCGCTTTGTCATAATAACGCCCAAAAGGTTGCATCTTGTATCTATGCCCAGAAATACCGGCCTTGTCCTTGCCTAGGTCACTCACACTGCGCTTGTTGAGACTGAGCCATATTTCACCTTGACCATGGAAATCAGGCAACGGTATGCTAAATCGCCCACCCTCCACCTTGGTCTCCGCTGTGTATGGTTTACCGTCGAGCAGCATCTCTGCATACAAATAATAGCCATTTTTCAACGGCTTCCATCGCGTCTGTTCGGCATGGCCATGCCTGTCACGCATAAGCCCTTCAAACGACAACGAGCGTTCCATCTGGTAAAGGGTGGTAAAAGGCTTGGCGCCTGACATGGCTTCAAAATCATAGCGAGCCCACCCTTGCACAAGCATAAGCAAGTCCAACTCATTGGCATCAACGACCCTGCCAAAACGGAAATAGCGGTCTACATTTGGTATATAACCACGAACCTCTGAGGAAAGCAACAAGTCGGCAAGCAGGTCGTGACCGTCATTTCCGTCCTTCCCACCCGGTGTCCGGCATATAGAAACAGACATACGCGCGCCGACAACAGGTTCTCCACACCAATCGCGAGCTGTGAGTTTTATCCGGCCAATGCCTCCTTTCCCAGATGCACCTAATACTGCCGAACAAACACCTGCATATCGTAGGCTGTCACCACCCATTACGAAAACCAACCTACGAGACAATACATTACCTAATCCATCGTAAAGAACAAATGCGTTTACGCCTGTGCGGAGCTTGTCTTTGCCCACCTGCACCGTACACTCTGTAGAACGGGCTAAATCCACGTCAGTAACCACACCCGCACGCTGGCGACAAAGTGCAGCCAAGACGAGTTTGCTCCCCACAGTGGCTTCACTGCGTGACACTGTGACATCATAATATCCTCCAGAGTCAATCACGCACAAAGCGTAGCCACGCCTGTGTACTTCCGGCAACTCGAACTCATAATGCTTGCCGTTATGGCAAACCTGCAATGTCAACTTTTGCCTTAATGTGCACACTTCATCTTCCAACGAAAAAACACCGCGTCCATCTTCATTGCTCTTGGTACGCACCACACTACTGCTACCGGCCATCACACACCCGGAAACCTGCTGCCCACGGCCAAGGCCATCATGTGCCATGTAGGCAATACGCGTACCGACACCAGCCACGATGTTACCGCCCTCAGGATAAAAATCAACGTACAGTGTGGTATCCTCTGCCGTAGGCGGCGACTTCACGCCAATGTCACGACTTCCATCAGCATTCACACCATACACGGGAAACACCCTGCTAAAAATCCAAGCATTGCCAGCTACGTACCTATGGAAGTTATCCGATAGCATCGAGCGGTATGCCTTTGACTTGAACCTGCTCCACGAGTGTGGCTCACCTCCACCGAAATTCAGCATCCACGAGGTATACCCCCTTATCTCATAGAACCCTGGCTGAAGCGTTCGCGGCAGCTCCATTTTCCCAGCCGCACGCCCACCGCAAAGCTCAAACTTCTTAAATGCCACGGGAATCCCGACCGCATTGAGCAAGTCCACATAAACATATCTGCTCAAACCTGACGGAACAAGACTGTCGCTCCTCAGTACATATGCAACAAAACGAACCGTATCGCCGAGCAGATATCCATTATTGTCTATATGCAAATATACACGCTCGTCAGGGAAGTCAGAAGCAAATGCCTCTATCTTCCCCGACAATGCACCTGCATTCATGGAATCACTGCCAGCCAAGGTTGGCGAGACAGCTGCACACATAAAGGCGATGACGGCCAATATCTGGCGGAAACCATCAAAGGCAAACATCATATACTGTTAAAATCACATATACTCACAATACAACACGCCTCCTGAATAATCACATATCACCTCTCCGTTCAACACAAATCCATTTTTACTATATTTTATTATGGCACTATAGCTGAACTGGTTCATACCCGAGAAATCGCCATATTCCTCCACGATTTCCACGTCATCATCTTCCCATTGATATGTTTCATTATCCTCATCATACCAAGAATACCTCACACTTATCGACCCTGAAATTTCCGACTTCTCCATTGTTGAATAATAATAATTCAAACTTATATCCAGTGAAAAATCATAGCTCGAATAAGTACCAAAAGCAGAGCCGCTCCAATTCTCAATCACAGGTGAGACTTTTCTCATCCTATTCGGCTGACGCTTATGCATTTTGAATGTCTGGCCTTCTTTACCGCTCATCATATAATGACCTTTCAACCCTGCAAACATTTTCATGGTCTGCTCTATCTCCTCATCTGATATATTAAGGTTTTTCATCAACTCATTATCGTCGAATTTTATATTGGCCAATCCATAATCAGTTGCAATCCGTATGGCCCGCACTTTCAAGTCAGCCAATTGATCTTCTTTCGTTTTCTCAAAAGGAAACTCATCGTCACTGCTACAAGCGACAATCAAAAAAACTGCCAATAACATGGCACACACCTGAAAAATCTCTTTTACTTTCATCGTAATGCAATTTTAAATTAATTATTGATTAAAACAAAACATTCAATACCATTTCACTTCCCCATCCACATAAGTGAAAATCCTTTCCTCCGTGCCTTTGTCAAGGTCGTGGAGGACATAGAGCGCGCCCGAGGGAACGCCACGGAACGTCACCGAGGCGCCTGCGGCACGCTGCACGCCTGCCGAGCGCTGGCGACCGTTCTCGAAACAGCACAGTTCGTATGTATGCCCGGCCGTGACGTCGTTGTCGTCGTTGCGGGGCTTGTAGGCTATCTTGCCAACAGGCATGGGCTTGCCCATGTCGGTGCCAACCCAACCGGTGGCATAGATGTCGCCGATGTAATTTGCATACACCGCGTTCCTTGACAACAAAGTTAAGCATTTGCCGCAAGATTTGCAAGAGACACAATCCGTAATATCACGCATTATCGAGGTGGAAAAATTGTCATCGGCTAATTTACAGGCAGTTATAAAGGCTTGGCATTTGCCCAAAGTGCGAATTTGTAGACAAAAATAATTTGCGGCAGTTGCCGACAGAACCGCCTTGGCTTCGAGTCATGGATTGCCTGCCTCCCTGCACCTAACCTCCTCTATAATCTCCAGCGTCTCGCGCGATGGCACTTTCACCGGCTTCGACAGTATCTCGCGGGCAAGACTCCGTGAGGTTGCCGTGTCGCCGTCCTCCGCCGCCACGTTGTACATTTCGTATAGAGGAACGAAGCGCGACGGCACCATCCAATGGGCGCGGCGGTAGCTGCGCATGGCCGCTCGCCGGTCGCCCAAGGCGCGGTGTATGTCTCCCTCAAGGAGGCAAAGGTCGTAGTTGGCCAGCAACCGTCCGCACTCGCGGGCCGTTTGCAGCGCGGCGGCGTAGCGGCCTGCCTCATACTGCTCTGCCGCGTAGTTGTAAAGGAAGCGGCTGTCGCCGCGCAGCTTCGGGTAGAGCCGGGCATAGCGCGGCATCATACGCTCCGACTGCCCAAGCATAGCCCTGTCCTGCACGCGCCGCAGCTCCAAGGCCTGCAAGGCGCGGCTCGCCGCGAGGCAGGAGCACACGGGCAACACCATGAGGATGACGACAGAAAGGGCCCGCCAATGGCACGACAGCACGCTGCGGAACACCGCCGCGAGCGAGGCGGCGAGCATGAGCCACGTGAACGGGTACAGCAGCGGGTAGGAGAACAGCGAGAACACTCCAGCGCAGGCCATGATGCGCAGTGCGTCGCGGCCCTCAGCCGATGGGTGGCGGCGGGCGTAGGCGACAACGGAGGACACGAGCGCGAGCACGGCAAGCACGCCCACCGCGCCATAGTCCGTTGCCACGAGCAGCCACTCGTTGAGCGGGTGCCTCACATCACCGGCCAGCATGGCCTCGGGGCAGCCCTCATGGCGCGACAGCCAGTCGGCCTGCACGTCCATGTAGTGAGCCTCGAAGCCGCCAGGCCCATGCCCGAGCAGCGGCCTGCGGCCTATCAGCTCCACTGTGCGCATGGCTATGAACCACCGGCCGCGGCTTGAGCCTGTCTTCACACACAATGCCAGCGCGAGGCCCAATGCCACAACGCCCGAGCAGCACAACGCCCTAAACCGCCTGCCTGAGGGCAACGCCATGCAAAGGCACAACGCCGCGCACAGCAGCCCGGTGCGCGAACCGCTCGCCACGATGGCCGCAACGCTCAGGGCCTTGCAAGCCGCCAACACAACGCGCTGCCAACGCCTGCCACGGCGCAACAGGCGCAAGCCCACGGGCAGCCCGATGCAGAGGCACGATGCCAGCCCCGCCACGTTGTCGAAGCTGCCTGCCGTAAACCGCCCGTAAGACCTCACAATGCCAGCCTCCTGCAAAAGGAAAAGGGCTGCCTGCGCCGTGCAGACCACGACGCAGGCAGCCCCGAAAGCCATGCCACAGCGCGGAGAAGCTCATGCCGCCGGGCCGCGCGAGGCACAGCGCGGCCAGCAAGGTGCCGCCAGCCACGGCTACAAGGCAGGCGGCATACCACTTTGGCTCTATCAGCTCATCAGGAAGCAGCGCACTCACCGTGAACACTGAGGCCGACAGCACGGCCACGCCGACTGAAAAGCCGGTGATGACGCCTGCACCAACCTGACAATAGCCCCAAATCATGGCTTATAAACCACGGCCTGCCCGTCTGCCGTTATGCCCTCGGCGGAGACGGCGAGCCGCTTGCACGAGGAGTTGTTGTATATGTCGATGGCGGCCTTGCCCGCCCCGTCGGCTTTCACTGCCGGGTTCCAGTAGAGAGTGCGGCGGTGGTCGGACTCCGGCGGCATAACGCTGTAGTCGGGCATCTGGAACGTCTCTACCTTGCTGTAGCCCTCAAAATGCGTGCGGCGCAGGCCCTTCTTTTTGTATGGAAATGTATGATGAGAATAAAGATACAATGTCACAGGACTGTATGGCTCAAGGCCTGGTGCCTGCACAAACGACCGCCAAGCGTTTTCTTCCTCCGAAATATAAACACTCTTGAACTCATCAAGCCATAGGGGCATCTCTTCCATACTATTATCAAGAATATATTCTATTCCACCATTTGAAGCAGCTGACCGCGCTCCTGTTCCCATATAGAACGTGTTATTCAATATCCAGACTATCGGACGGTTTTTATATGTCATTCCTCCTCTCGTCAAAAAGCCACGATATTCTGCTACTTCATACATATCCTCAACGTTAACTTCCACTTCGGGAACATAGCTCGCATCGCTACGGTCTATCACTTCACCGCTGAAGAAGCTGTTTTTCTTCACCAACCATTCGAATATCCCCGGTATCTCGCCGCCCCGGTCGTATATCTCGTCGGCCGCCTTGTCGCAGTCGTAGCGCACGTAGGAGCGGAACGCGCCACGCTGCTCCGTCTCCCAGGCGGCGCGGGCGTTCTCGAACAGCCGACGGCCCTTCACCTTCACTTCCTTCAACACGTGTACGCGCTCGGCCATCGGCAGCCGGGCAGCCAGGGTGTCGAAGCCGGGGGCGGCGGCGAGGGGCAGCAACGGGGCGTACACCTCGCTGCGGGCCGTCTCAAGCGGCGAGAGTGGACGGGCTGCGGGGGAGAAGTTGCGGTCGATGCCAACGCGGCAGTTCGCAGCCTCGCCGCCCTTGGCAGCGTTCAGCAGCAGCGTCCACTCACCCTCGCAGTCGGGCAGGCGGAAGGCGTAGCCGCCGAGGGAGTCCGTAACGGCCTCGCCGCCCATCGACTCGCCGGCGCGGTTGTAGAGCGTCGCGCGCAAGCTGACGCCGCCGACTGCCTGCCTCTTCCTAGCCGGACGCAGACGGCCATACAGGTACAGACCGTCCTCCACCGGGTGGCGGCGCACGAAGCTGCGCGAGCCGTCCATCACGGCGACGTCGTAGCGGCGCCACCCCTGGACAAGCATCAGCAGGTCGGCGGCGCGGCGGTGGGCTGCGTCGTCTGACTCAAGGTAGTAGCCGGGGTCGTGGACGTACCCGCGAAGGTCGGACGACAGCAGCAGCCATGTGGCAGCGTCGCCGCAGGTGCCGTTCACGTCCGTGGCCGCGTCGCGGACCGACAGCGAAAACTCCGCGCCGGGCCGCGTACGCGCCTCAAGACGAAACTTGCCACAGGGTGACAGGCTTCCAGTGGCTGTGACGTGTATCGTGTCGATGCCGCCATGCGGGTACACGAACACCATCCGCTCGGCAACGATGCGCCCGTCATGCCCGATGAGGGACAGCTGGCTCACCCCAGGGGCCATGTCGGAGCGGGCAAAGCGGCGACGGGCAGTCTGCTCGCCCGCACCGATGATGTCCATGGCATCCACGTTGCCGCCGCTGAGCAGCACGAGGGCAAGCGGTTCGCGGAAATCCGGAGTGCGACGCACATTAACATCCACATAGTCGCCCGACACGGCGTCGACCGTCATCACGCAGCCTGACGCATCGGCAGCGGGCAGCGTGAACGTGCGCCTGCGGCCTCTGACATCGGCCAGCGTCAGCGTGGCGGGGATGCCAGATGGCGTGTAGGCAAACACTCCCCTGCCCTCGCGCTGCGTGCTCACCTCAACCGCCGTGCCGTCGGCAAGCGTGAGGTGGCCTGCGCAGTCCATCGGGCGCCCGTCGCCGTCGGTCACGGAGAAGGCCACGCGCGTGGGCAGGCCCTGCACGAGACGCCCGCCCTCGGGGTGGAACGACACGTTGACCGCCTTGGCGCTGAGGGTGTCGGCCTCGCGGCTGCTCGGCAGACGCTTGCGCCACACGGGCGCGGCTATCTCTGCGCGGCTGTAGTCGCCGGCGCGCCCCGGGGAGTTGAACACGGGAAGCACTCGGGAAAAGGCCCACGACGTGTCCCAGTTGAGCATGTACCTCGTGTAGGCGCGCACCTCGTAGAAGCCGGAGGTGAGCAGGTTGTCGAGCTTGAACGACCCGCTGCCGCGCCCGTTCTCCAACCGCACCTTGCGCGTCGATACTACCTCGCCCGTGGGATCGAGCAGCTCAACATAAAGCACGCGGCTCAGGTCTGTCAGCGAGCCAAGGTCGGTGCGAACCACGTAGGCGCTGAACCACATCGTCTCACCGCGGAAGTAGCCCGTGTTGTCGAAGTGAAGGTAGGCCTTCTCCTGCGGGAACAGGCGGTTGAACGACTCAATGCCGCCAACGAAACGGCGCAGCGAGTCGAGGGCCGAGGAGTTGCCGACGGCAACAGACACGGCACCGCCGGCTTGCGCCATGCCGACGCAAGCCATGGAAACAACAAACAATATAAGAGACAGAAATCTTTTCAAAGAAAACCAATATCAACAAATAAGTATTTATGCCTGCGGATACCAAAAAAATCGATCCTCCATCAGGCCAACAACTACCAGCATAAGATATTCTTATTGATACAGGGTTATATTTATATACATATACATCAATATCTATATCTCCCTCAAAAGCAAAACCATTACCACCTGCATTATGCCAATTACATTCACGAGAAAATACTTCATAACGATAGGTTTTTACACCAAATTGTTTCAATTCAACTCTGGGAGATACAGTTGCAGAAGTAACCATGTCATTAACTGCACTCCAACTTGCAGAACAACTACAAATAAAAATAAAATCATCAGCCCCAACCAATTTCTCTGTAATTCCAGTTTCATCAGCAAAGTTACAAGAAAATGATTCAACTTCCTCTATTTTCCTCGTTAGTTTTCTTTTGGGCTTGCTATTTAAACTTATTTGTTTAATTTTCATTTTACCATCATCTAATTTCTCACACTCCAGCCTATATCTTCCCATAGAACTTGCTATAGCCTTAAAGACGGCCTCAACTTTATTTAAATCTATACTGTCAACTTCCTCTGGTTGAATTTCACCACCTATCTGTGCATTCAGTCCATAATCCTCAGCCAGTTCCTGAATCTTGGCTTTCACCTCCAAGGCTTTCTGCTCTTTTGCGGATTGCCCGTCCTCAAACTCATAGTCGGAAGTGCATCCCGACATAAACACGCACGCCATTGCAAGGAATGGCAACAAGAAAAGTTTTCTCATAGTTGTTTATATGTTTAAAAATTTGAACATCAATACCATCTTACTTCCCCATTCTCATAAGTGAATATCCTCTCCTCGGTGCCTTTGTCGAGGTCGTGGAGCACATAGAGCGCGCCTGAGGGAACGCCGCTGAACGTCAAAGAGCCGCCTGTGGCACGCTGCACGCCCGCCGAACGCTGGCGACCGTTCTCGAAATAGCACAGTTCGTATGTATGCCCGGCTGTGACATCGTTGTCGTCGTTGCGGGGCTTGTATGCTATCTTGTCCACGGACACAGGCTTGCCCATGTCTGCGCCGACCCACCCGTTTGCCGGGGTGTCGCTGATGTAATACGTAAGCTCATCGCCGTCGAAGGCATCGGCGGGCTTGGTGCCGTCGAGACCATTGCCCGCGCCAAGGGCCTCGACCGGCTCCAGCGCGGCACCGCCGCTGATGAGCTTTATCTCTGCCGTGTTGCACTTGCCGCGATCTTGCGCGACAAAGCGCCAGTAGCGGTACTTGACTCCGCCGGGCAAGGAGACGCTGAGCGTGTCGTAGCCCACGCGGGGCGTTTTCTTTATGACGGCACATTCAACGGCATCGGAGAAGTCGGCCTTGTTGGCCGCCTCGAAGTGACCGCCTTTCATAAGCCCGCGAAACTTGACGATGCGGTAAAAGTGCGGATACTTCCTCGTGAGCGTAACGTCCTGCAACCTGGAATGGTCTGGGCGCAACGCCACGGCCTTGCCGCCAAGCGGCACGAGCACCGGGTCGCCCGCCGGCAAGCTGCCGTTGCGCCCCCAGTAAACTGGCAGGTAAACAATGTCGGAGCCAAGGTTGCGGAACGTGGCAGCAGTGTCCTTGTCGATTACCGCGAAATCAACTGGTACCCACTCTTGGTTGTTGAACACCGCTATGTAGGCGAACCTGTCGCCCTTGTGCGCCCCATTGAGGGCGACGTAGAGGTTGCGCCCCTTGAAATACTCGCCAGAAACATCGCGCATGAAAGGGGAGGCGAGCACAGGCGGGATGTCCTCATGGGCATCGACGTTGAGGGCGCAGAGACTTTGGGGCTGGTAGGCAAAAGTGCGGCGGTAGACCTTTGCTAGCAGGCGGCCCTGCTTGCTCGGGTAGCCGGGGTTGCTCTCAACACCCACGAACGGTATGCACAGCCCTGTGTTGTCAATCAGGGCGTTCCAGTAATGGTTATGGGCGCGGTCGGGCCACTGAGGGGTGAAGTCGAGGGCTACGGGGATGCCGCAGGCACGCATGACGTAGACGGCAAGCGTGGCGTAGTCGAAGCACTCGCCCATGCGCATTCCGTCGAGAGCCTGCAACGGCAGCTCGACGCCGAGCTGCGGCAGCACCTTGCTGTTGCGGAAGCGCAGGGAGTGAAGCGCGTCGTTCACCTTGCATGCCGCCCAGTATGACTGCCCGGCCATGTCGTCGCTGGTGAGGATGGAGCGGGCATTCTTCATGTATTCATCACGGAGCCGCTTACGCCAGCCCGGGGTGACTTTCTCGCCGCCCACGCGGTAGGGCAGCAGGTACTCACAGAACTCGTCGAACGTGAGGTGGCGCGCCCAGAGGCCCTCGCGCCAGTCGGCAAAGGCCATGTCGATGTTCTCTATCAGCTCGCCGGCGGTCATGGCGTCGGCGTCGCGCGCCTGCTTTACGTCGGCAGGCCGGCCAAGCTCTCCGTAAAGGCGGGCATACTGCTCCACGCAGGCGGGGTATTTGTACTTCTTGTTCACCTGCTCTATGCCGGCATAGTACTTGTCGAGCACGGGGCTGTCCTTGAAGCTGTGCAACCGCATGTTGTCCACGAGGAAGCGGGCGGCGCGCAGCTTCTCGGCGTCGCCGAGCCGTGTGTAGTGGGCTATGACCTCATCGCCGACATCGCCGACGGTACCGGCAGCGTTGCCGCCGTGCGCCTGCATGGCGCACAGCAGCAAGCCGACTGCCATACAAATCAATCCACGTATCATGGCATCAGTCGTTAACAGGTATCTCGTCGACGGCACGCACCACACCGTCGGTCTCAACGCGCACAACGTATGTGGCTGCTGGGTTGACATTGCCCAAGCTATAGTTCACCACTGTGTTGCCCGGCTGCCTGTCGGCATCTGAATACACCACGCGCCCGGACTCTAATATATCAACACGGGCTTTCTTGACACTGCTGCCGTAAGTTACCTTAAACTTGTTGAATCCGTCGACTGTAACACCGACAGGCGGTACTACACCAACATCTTTCCTTTCGGTATCTGCGGTTTGTTTTTCTTTTGTCACAACCACATCGGCGAATGCATTTGCACAGCCAAACCACGCAAGAAGCAGCATACTTAATGCAAAATAAAATCGTCTCATTCGTTTAAATTTTTAAAAAGCTGGTGCAAAGGTAAGCGTTTGCCGCAAGATATGCAAGGGGCAAGATTTGCGACATCACGCATTATCGGGGTGGAAAAACTGTTATCAACTAATTTACAGACAGTTACGAAGGCTTGGCATTTGGTCAAAGTGCGAATTTGTAGATAAAAATAATTTGCGGCAGTTGCAGACTGAACAGCCATGGTTTTGAGTTATGGCCATGATTTTCATGAATTGAGAAATGGACAGCTGCCTTGGTTACGAATATGCAACCACACACGCCCACTCCATGACTCCTACAGCATCCAGCACGACCTGGGCTTGCAAAACGGCACTCCTTGCCCTGCAAAACAGCACAAAACGGCCGGCAAAACGGCACGTTTTGCAACAGAGAATGGCTGCGGCCTAGAACCCACTGGCAGCCAGACACTTATGCAAAGCACTATATCCATGCTGCATTTAGCACAATTAAGTTAAACCAAAATCAATAGTTAGAACGTCTATCACACTTATAACGACGCTTGTTGGCTCTCGCCCCATCTTCCGCACTATTGCAGTCATCTTGCTTCCCGCTTTTTCCCGATGCGTATGTTTTATTAACAATATTTTGTCATTTGAGAAACATTTCATACCTTTGCACTGAAAACAGGTACACAATATTATTAATTTTAAACATAAAACATATAACAAGCATGAAGAACATCCTCTACATACTGATTGCAGCCATTGCGGCTGTTGCCTGCGGAAGCAATGGATACAAGGCGCAGTTGGTACAGGCCGACTCGCTGATAGCCCAAGACATGGACGACTCGGCACAGGCCATCATCAACAGCATAGACACCAACGACATAAGAAACCGGGAGACAAAGGCTTACTACAACTTGCTGAAAGCGGAACTGCTGTTCCGCAGCGGAACGGTAACGCCAAACGACAGCATAATAGACCTATGCATTGCCTATTATGAAAACAGCAGCGACAAGCACAAGCTGGCACAGGCTTATTACTTCAAAGGAAGGATGCTACATGACCGCGGCGAGACAAGCAAAGCAATAATGGCACTTAAAGATGCTGAACACGCGGTAACACACACAGACGACACCTGGCTTAAAACAAGAATTCAAGTAAACCTTGCTTCATTCAATACAGAAATAGGTGAATTTCACATCGCCCTTAAACACTGCAAGCAAGCAAAAAATCATGCCGAAAAACATGGCAATGTATATACATTAACCAATATATACAATGCGATGTCTGTAATTTACGGCAACCTTGGGCAAAACGATAGTTCCATTGCCTACATAAAAAAATGCGAGCCAATGGTAAAACGAATTAAAAAAGACTATGAACGTTCCATAATCCTCAGCGGATTGGCATCAATGTACCTCAAGAAAGGAGACTTGAAACAAGCAAAAAGAAATGCACTCATGGCAATAGAAATATCACCAAAGTATAGTACATATTATATATTGTCGTGCATCTACCGCAAAGAGGGCAACACAGCCAAGGCCGACTCATTGCGGGCAATGGCCCTGCAATCGGCAGACGACCACTACAGGCTGATGGTCATGACGGATATGTGGAACGAGAAAAAAGCCGAGGGGAAATACAGGGAAGCCAGCGAACTGGCCGAAAGGATAACAGCACTGAGAGATACGCTGGCAAACATGGAGCGAACCGACAGCATAAGGGAAAAACAAGCAGGCAGCGACATCAAAGCTGCTGCATCAGAAAAAATTGCCAAGCAAAAAAACAAAACATCGCTCATGGCGGCCATCGCAATAACCATAGCACTCATCATGGGCGGCGCGGTTTACCTGATAAACCGGAAGAGGAATGAGGCGCAAGCCGAAACAAAGAAAGCCAACACGGACAAGAATGAACTTGCAGGCAACAAGGCCGACCTGGAAGAAAGGCTGAAATGCATGGAAGCAGAAACACAAGGCTGCAAAACGACGGCAGAAAAGACGGCCAAGGTATGCTCGGAACTTGAAAGGCAGCTAAAACTGGAAGAATACAGGCACAGCAAAGAACTGCACAAGGCAGAAAACAAACACCTGCAAGACATGAAAGAATTCCTGGAAATGTTTCGCCACGTGATGATAGAAAACGGAAGCACAACGACATGGGACAAAAACAAGATTGCAAAGTTCGTAAACTACTGGAGCGCCATGAACAGCGACGAGGCTGAAACACTCAACAAGAAATACGCAAAACTTACAGAGCGAAACAAAATGATACTGATACTGAAACTCTGCGGGAAGACAACAAAGGAAATATGCGCAATAACCGGGATGACGGAGCACGCACTGACACAGGCTCTATACAGGATAAAGCAAAAGGAGAAGCACGAAAGCAAACAACCGCCACAACGACACAGAAAAGACGACACCATGCCGACGGGGCAAACATCAGTGTGAGCCGGGCATAAGAAAAAGACACCGCAGGCCTGCTTGCCTGCCAACAGCAGAGGGTGTGGCGAATTGCAATATATTCGCCACACCCTCTATGCCGTTGTAATTCATCGTGAGCCGGTCATTTTACTCCTTACTGATTGGGGGCTAACAAAATGGCCGGAAGCACGGGAAGCAAAAAAACAGCCATTATTTGGCGCCGGCAGGATTATTGTATTCCCTCCTCACGAAGGTGCTTCTGCCAGTTCCAGGCCGACTTGAGCGTATCTTCAAGGCTGGTTTCGGCTTTCCAGCCAAGCACCTTGTTGGCCTTTTCGGGATTGGCCCACACTTTCTCTATGTCGCCGGCGCGGCGGGGCGCGTATGCCCAGTTGAGCTTCACGCCGGTAGCCTTTTCGAAAGCGTCGATGATTTGCTTGGTGCTGACCCCGTGGCCCGTGCCGACGTTGAACACTTCGAGGCGGTCGCTGTCAGTGTCGAGCACGCGCTCCATGGCTTTGACATGGGCCTTGGCCAAGTCTACTACATATATGTAATCGCGGATGCAGGTGCCGTCGGGCGTGTCGTAGTCGTTGCCGAACACCTTGAGTTGCTCGCGTATGCCGATGGCTGTCTGCGTAACGTAGGGAATGAGGTTCATAGGCACTCCGGTGGGCATCTCGCCGATGATGGCCGACGGATGCGAGCCTATGGGATTGAAGTAGCGGAGCAGGATGGCCTTGATGTCGGCACCGCTCTTGATGTAGTCGCGGATTATCTCCTCGTTGACCTGCTTCGTGTTGCCGTAAGGGCTCTCGGCAGGCTTGATGGGCGCATCCTCCGTGACGGGCAGGTGCTCAGGGTCGGGCTGGCCGTAGACGGTGCAACTGGAAGAGAAGATGATGCCCTTCACTCCGTGCTTAGGCATAAGCTCAAGGAGGTTGAGCAGGCTGACAATGTTGTTACGGTAATAAAGCAGTGGCTTCTCTACGCTCTCACCGACCGCCTTGCTGGCCGCAAAGTGGATGATTCCCTGTATGCCGGGATACTTTGCGAACACTCTGTCCATGGCTTCCATGTCGCGGCAGTCTACCTGCTCAAAGGCCGGGCGGACACCCGTAATCTTCTCTATGCCGTCGACGACGCTTGCCTGGGAGTTTGACAGGTTGTCTACAATGACGACCTTATAACCGGCGTTCTGCAGTTCGACCGTGGTATGCGAGCCAATGAAGCCCGTGCCACCCGTAACCAAAATTGTCTGTTTCATCTTTATGCAATTAAATTGTTTACTATCAATGCACAAAGATAGCATAAAACAACAAAAGAAAAGAGGCAGAAAGATAAAAAAAACATAATTTCATCTTTCTGCCCCTTGCTACTTATATGCCGTCAATCCAGGCCTACCAAAGCCCTGAGGCCGCCGTCGACACCGGAGAAGCCCATGAAAGCCAGACTGAGCAGGCCCGCTGTGACAAGCACTATCGCCATGCCACGCATCCCGCGCGGGATGTTGACCAAGGCCATCTGCTCGCGCATACCCGCAAACACGGTCAACGCCAGGCCAAAGCCCAAAGCCGTGGAGAAAGCATACACAACGCTCTCAAGCAGATTGTAGTCTTTCTGAATCACGAGAATGGCGACACCGAGCACGGCGCAGTTGGTGGTGATGAGCGGAAGGAAGATACCCAGCGCCTGGTAAAGGGCGGGCGAAACTTTCTTCATGATGATTTCGACCATCTGCACAAGAGCGGCGATGACCAGGATGAAAGCTATGGTCTGAAGATACTGGATGCCGAACGGGTCGAGCACCCATTTCTGCACAAGGAACGTGACTATAGTGGCAAGCGTCAGCACAAAGGCCACGGCCGCTCCCATGCCAAGAGCAGTGTCAATCTTCTTTGAAACACCAAGGAACGGACATATTCCAAGGAACTGTGACAACACGATGTTGTTCACAAAGATAGCCGAGATAAATATAAGTATGTATTCCATGACTATGCCTTTTTGAACTTATTGACAATTGCTATGAGGAAACCAAGGGTGATGAACGCTCCCGGAGGAAGCACGAAGAGCAGCACATTGTAGGTCTCGGGCAGGAGCACCAGGCCGAACACCGAGCCGGCACCAAGCAACTCCCTGACCGCGCCAAGCAGCATGAGGGCTATGGTGAAGCCCAGACCGATGCCTATTCCGTCGAAGAGGCTGGCCACAGGGCCATTCTTGCAGGCAAAAGCCTCGGCACGGCCAAGAATGATGCAGTTTACGACGATAAGGGGAATGTAGATTCCCAGCGACTTGTTGATGGCCGGCAGGTAGGCTTCAAGGCACATCTGCAATACGGTCACAAACGAGGCTATGACCACGACAAACACCGGGATGCGCACCATGTCGGGCGTGAGATTCTTGATCAAGGAAATCACCAGGTTCGAGCAGATGAGCACGAACATGGTAGCCAGACCCATCGACATTCCGTTCATGGCCGATGTGGTTGTGGCAAGCGTAGGACACATACCAAGCAGAAGGACAAATGTCGGGTTCTCCTTGACTATGCCATTCAATAATATCTTTAAGTTATTCATACTCTTTCGATTAAAATGAGTGTATTCATTTGACTAAACGCTACTCAGCACCGGCCGAGGCACGCTTTGTGGCTCCGCTCGCAGCATCAACATCCTGCTCCGCATAAACGGCGTATGCTTGGTTGACGGCCTTGAGGAAAGCCCTGGTAGTGATAGTCGATGCTGTTATTGCATCGATGTCGCCACCGTCTTTGTTGACTACAAGAGGTTTGCCATCAGAGAGGTCACGCCCTATGATGTCGCCTTTCTCCCCTTTTTGGAACCACTTGTCAGCTTTAGCACCAAGCCCTGGTGTCTCTGCATGCTGCAAAACAGTGTATCCAAGCACCTTCCCCGATTCATCGAACCCGACAAGCAGTTTTAGTTCGCCGCCGAAGCCCATGCTTGAGCTCTCGACAGCAGCACCCATAAACTTGCCAGAAGCATCGGCAATCTTATGCACCACAAAAGCCTGCTCCTTACCATCTACATCTCTGGTGATGGTGTCTTCAGCTGCAACCGTTATGTCTTGCAAGCCCATGACGCTCTTTATGCCTTCGGCCAAAACCAACTCTTTCTGAACCTTTATCGGCTCTGCGGTAAAATTGTTGACCCATGCCAGAAGCCCACCGGTAATCACTGCTACAGCCACAAGCACGACTACCATGTTTGTAAGTGACGATTCTAACTTCTTCATTTCTGCAATACCTCCCCGAAACGTTTTGGTTTTACATAAGTGTTGATAAGCGGAGTGAATGCGTTCATGATGAGAATGGCGAACGACATGCCTTCCGGATAGCTTCCCCAGTTACGTATGACTACCGTGAGCAAGCCTATGGCAACTCCATAAATCAGCTGCCCCTTGTATGTCATCGGCGAAGTCACATAGTCTGTGGCCATGAATATCGCACCAAGCATCAGGCCGCCACTAAGCACGACAGCAAAGGGATCGGCATAAACAGGGTTTGCAATATGCAGCAATCCGCTAACGACGAACACCGTAACTATTATGCTAATAGGTATGTGCCATGTGATTATCTTCTTCCAAAGCATATATACCAAGCCTACGATGAGCGCCAATGCACACACCTCGCCAATGGTACCTGCACCACCCATGGCGTTATGGCCAAGAAGCAGATGCATTGCATCCGGCAGATCGTCAAGTACCGAGGGGTCGCCGGTCTTGATCGCTGTCTTCATCAGGCTCAAAGGGGTGGCACCTGTCTCTGCATCAAGATAGCTGCCGAGCTGCCCGATAACGGGCCACGACGTCATCTGCGCAGGGAAACTTACCAACAAGAAGCAACGACCTACCAGGGCCGGGTTGAAAATGTTGCAACCAAGACCGCCAAAGGTCATCTTTGCAACTCCAATTGCGACAAGGGCACCCAATACGATGATCCATACAGGGAGATTTGACGGCAGGTTGAAACCGAGCAACAAGCCGGTCAAGACCGCGGAGCCATCGCAAATTGTCAATCTGTCGTTCTTAAGCATGAATTTGTTTATCAACCACTCGAAGAACACGCATGACACAACGCTTGTGGCACAAACAATGACCGAGCCGATGCCAAAATAAAAGAATGACACAAGCAAGGCCGGAAGCAACGCGATGATAACGCCATACATATTGCGCTCAACGCTATCCTTGCCATGCACATGCGGAGATAATGAAACTATTAACTTTCCCATTTTTGTTTACTTTTTAGCATTGCGGGCCTTGATGATGCCCATAACTTTAGATTTTCCGAAACGGATGTTGTCCAAAATCGGGCGATGCGAAGGACAAGTATATTGGCAAGAGCCGCACTCAATGCACGACGTGATGCACTCAGCCTCAACTTTTTCCCACATCTTCTTAGCCGAAGCAGTGGCAAGCAGGTAAGGCTCAAGCCCCATCGGGCAAACGCTGACGCACTTGCCGCAACGTATGCACGGGTCGGCCGGCTTGCGGCGGGCCTCATCCTCGCTTATTATCGTGACGCTGTTCGTTCCTTTGCAGATGGGAACGTCAACCGTAGTCAACGCCTTACCCATCATCGGGCCACCGGCAAGAAGCTTGTTGTCGCCTTCGGGCATACCGCCGCAGAGGTCTATCAAGTCGCGCATCGGCGTTCCCATGCGTACGAGGAAGTTGCCGGGCTTGGCCAGCCGCTTGCCCGTAACCGTGGTATAGCGCTCAAAGAGTGGCTTGTGCTTCATCACTGCCTGGTACACTGCGTAAGCCGTTCCCACGTTCTGAACAATGGCGCCAACGTTGACAGGGATTGCCGGTGGAGCAGGAACCTGCCTCCTTATCACAGCATCGACAAGCTGCTTCTCACCTCCTTGCGGATAACGCTGTTTCAGCGGGACTATCTCTATCCTCGGATCGGACTGCGCCTTGCTGGCAAGCAACTCGATGGCCTTGGGCTTGTTCACTTCGATTCCGATATAACCTTTATCTACCTTGGCTGCTTTCATGAGCAGTTGGAGCCCTACGATTATCTCGTCGGCGTGCTCCATCATCAAGCGGTAGTCTGAAGTGATGTACGGCTCGCACTCCACCCCGTTTATTATAACGCACTCTGCCTTGGCCGTAGGCGGCGGACAGAGCTTTATAAACGTTGGGAAGCCTGCGCCTCCCATGCCCGTGATGCCGGCAGCCTTGACGCTCTCCACGATGCTCTCAGGCGTAAGTTCCGGGTGGGCCTGGAGCGTTTCGAGTTTGTCTGAACGATCGATGGTATCTTCCCACTCATCCCCTTCGACGCTTACAATCACTGCCGGAGTGCGGTATCCTGTGGCATCAACTATCGTGTCTATCTTCACCACTGTGCCGGAAACAGAAGAGAAAACAGGGGCAGACACAAAGCCGCCCGCCTCGGCGAGCATTGTCCCGACCTTTACTTTGTCGCCTTTGGCCACTACTGGCTTTGCCGGGGCGCCTATATGCTGAGACAACGGGAAGACCGCCTGCTTTGGCAACGGCGCGGCAACCGTCTCCACCTCATGCGAGAGTTTGTTTTCCTCCGGGTGGATTCCACCTATTCTAAATGTCCTTATGTTCATTGGTCTGCCTCTCCTTTACTTTCTTGTTCTACATTTGCGGCCGCAACTTCCTCTTTCACCCTCGGTGCCGGGAAATTCACAGACACGATGGCATGGGTGGGACACGCTTTCTCGCACTTCCTGCACAGGCGGCACTTGACTGGATCGATGTATGCGAGGTTGTTTGCCACCGTGATTGCATCGAACTGACACTCCTTCTGGCACTTCCCGCAACCGATGCAAGCCGCTTTGCAGGCTTTCATTGCCACCGGCCCTTTGTCCTTGTTTACACAGCTCACGTACAGCCTGCGGCCTTTCGGGCCTTTCTTGCGAAGCTCGATGATGCCTCTCGGGCAAGCTTTCACACAAGCCCCGCAAGAGGTACACTTCTCTTCATCCACTTCGGCGATGCCCGTCTCGGGGTTGATTGAGATTGCACCGAACTGGCACGCGGCCACGCAGTCGCCACAGCCTAGGCATCCATAGCCGCAAGCCGTCTCTCCGGCACCGCACGAGTGCATGGCAGCGCAGGTGCGCAAGCCTGAATACTCTGCGACCTTCGGGCGGTTGGCGCACGTTCCGTTGCATCTCACCACTGCCACCATCGGCTCGCTGTTGGCTATTGCCATACCTAGCAGGTCGGCAACCTTCCCCATCACTTCCTGCCCGCCTACCGGACAGGACAAGCCCTCCAGGCTTCCTGCATCGGCGCCTTTGACCAAGGCGACGGCAAGTCCGGAGCAGCCGGCAAAGCCACATCCTCCGCAATTGGCTTGCGGCAACAACGCTGCCACCTCGCCGACGCGGGGGTCTTCTTTTACGGCAAATTTCTTGGAGCAGACATAGAGCACCGTTGCGGAAACGAGCCCTATGGCACCAAGCGCAATCACCGCGACCAAAATAAGATTCATAATATTTATTTGTTTTTAGTTAAAATTCATCTGCCTCGATGCTGAATGTCATGCGGCTGCGCATCTTGTCTCTCAGCAGGTAAAGCGCCAAGTAATATGGCGCAAGCGCAGCGATGGCCACAAGTGCGCCCAGCGTCTCGTCTGACGTGAGCCAGGCAACGGCAAACAGCACTACCACCAGTATGACGAAAGGCACCCCGAAGCCTATGGCCAAGGCGCTCATCGCCACCTCGCGCGAGGCCGTGACCACGACACTGTCGCCCACGCGCAAACGCCCGGCGTGCTCACGGCCATAGACATCGACTACCTTCTCCTTGCTCTCCGATGCGTTGCAATAGCCGGCAACCTTGCATGAAGCGCAAGCCGAAGTCTGGAGTATGCGAACCTTCACGCAGTCGCCACTCACAGAGTCAACAATCCCAGAATGCCTTATCTTTTCTGCCATGTTATTCATACGCCAGGCACTATTGCCAACCTGACTTTACATAATGCAAAGGTAGCACTATCTTTTGAAATTGCAAATAAAATCTACAATATTTTTCACAAAAACATTCGTAATCGTTTGCGGCTATTCGATAATTTTTATACTTTTGTAAACGTGATGGCCATAAGGCAACAACTTACAAAAGAAGCTATATGAAAGCAACAGGACAAGCACTGCAGCAAATTGAGCGCGCCATAAGCAAGGTGGCCGACAAGTTTCCGCCTACGGTGGAAGCCACGATGATGACCGACATCCATTTCCGCGCCAACCAGGAGACGGGCGAGCTGGTGGCGTACGACGACAACGACAATGAGATTACACGCACGGTGATTGAGCAGTGGATAAACAACAACGACGACGACTTCTACGCCTCTGCCACGTCGACAATGCGCAAGTGCCTCGAAAAGCTGCACGAGACAATAGAGGGGATGTCGCTGATAAAGCCTTTCTCCTTCGTGCTTGAAGACGAGTGCAAGGAAAGCGTGGCCGAGCTTTACATCGTTGACGGCGACACTGTCATAATTGACCCGGACATGATGCCCGACCTGGACAAAGACCTGGATGACTTCCTGAAGAAATTGCTCGATGAGCGGTGACCGTGCCGCCGGGCACCTGCCCGGGCCACGTCACGCCTCCTCATCGTAAATGCGGTCGAACGTGGCACGCAGACGCGGTGCGTCGGCAATGTGCGAGCGCAGTTCGCCCAGCTTCCGCTCGTTGTCCGAGCCGGGTATCCACAATTTTATGTAACCGTGAACCGAATACTTGTTATCCATGTGCTCACGAAACCTCTGCCACTGCCGCTCCCTGTCAAGCTGCGGATAATTGGCAAGGCCGTATTGCACCGCGCGGCGGAACACCACCTCGGGGTCAAGGTCGCGGTCGGCCTCGGCCACAATCTTGCCATAGATGCTTCGCGGCGAATGCGAAGCCGAGGCCCTGTGGTCTTCGACAGCTTCTTTCATTATTTTTATCTGCTCGGCCGAGAACCATTTCCTCAGCCTTGCGTCGCGGGCCAGCAGCCTGCCGCTCGTGATGTGGTGCACCGCCCTTGGCCCCGACATCCCGAGGTCATGGTATGCAGCAACCACATAGGCCATGTCGAGGTCGGCGCCTATCGCCGAGGCCAGCTCCAGCGAACGCCTTGCCACGCGGGTTACATGAGCGAGGCCATGCGCCTTGTCGAAAGCCGCATATTGCGGCAGTATATTTGTCTCAACGTACTCAACCAAATCAAGGCTTGCAGTATTGCCAATCATAAGACACACACCTTACATTACCGCCCGGCGAACATTGACGCTAAGCAAAGATAAGCCCGCCGCAGCGTTTTTCCGATAAATATTTGCAAATATACGCAATTATGGCTACTTTTGCAAATATATTCCTAATAAAATGGACTTGAAAGATACCATAAGGCAAGACTCCGCCAAGGCGTGGATGCTCGCCGCCAGGCCCAAGACGCTGACCGGAGCCGCCGTGCCTGTGATGATAGGGCTGGCGCTGGCCTACACCGACGCTGCCGCGGGCGGCACGGCGTTCAACTGGACGGCCGCTGCCCTGTGCTTCCTCTTCGCCTTGGCGATGCAGGTAGACGCCAACTTCATCAACGATTATTTCGACTTCATCAAAGGCACCGACGATGCCGACAAGCGCCTTGGCCCCCGCCGGGCCTGCGCCCAAGGCTGGGTGAAGCCTTCCTCGATGAGGTTAGCAATAGTCATAACCACGCTTGCGGCCTGCGCCATCGGCCTGCCGCTCATATTCTTCGGAGGCATCGAGATGATTCTCATCGGGATTGCCTGCGTGGCGTTCTGCTTCCTCTACACCACCTACCTGTCTTACGTGGGGCTCGGCGACGTGCTCGTGCTGGTGTTCTTCGGCATCGTGCCGGTCTGCGTCACATACTACATCCAGCTCCACTCATGCCCATGGGCAGTGCTCAACGCCTCGGTGGCTTGCGGGCTTGTAATCGACTGCCTGCTGCTGATAAACAACTACCGCGACCGCGACACCGACCGTGAGGCGGGCAAGAACACCCTCGTGGTGCGCGTAGGCGCACACTGCGGCAGGCTGCTCTACCTAAGCAGCGGGCTGACGGCGTGCCTGCTGGGCGTGGCGTTCGCCGCGCAAGGCCACTGGCCCGCATTCGCGCTGCCGGCCATCACATACGCGCCGCTCCACATCGCCACCTACCGCAAGATTGTGCGCATCAACCGCGGCAAGGCTCTCAACGCCTGCCTTGGCGAGACGGCAAGGAACATGCTCGTATATGGGCTGGCCGTGAGCGCAGGACTGCTCGTCAGCTGAAGAACTTATAGTAAAGCGCGGCAAGCATGGCGATAAGCACAACCGCCACCACCAGCCTTACCACACAACCTGCCATCTTCTTTATGGCCACGATAGCGATTATCACCATCAGCAACGCCACTGCATAATAAACGAAGTTATCCATCAACATTTCTGCCAAGTCAAACTGCCGCCGGCCATGCACCACCACCCAAGAGGAGCACATGGCGGGCAGCATTATGTAAAAATTTTAACCTAAAATCACACGTTTGTCCTAATCCGCTGGGTGCCAACGGGTTACAAGACCGCCTGCTTGAGTCTCCGAAACGGCCCATATCGGAGTGCAATACAGGCCGCATCGCATCTTCAAACGCGCCGCATCGCAAGCCGGCCAGGCTGCCATGCGCCGCGGCACACGGGTTTTGTAATCATTTATGCAACTCACTTGAACAGCCTCCTGAAAGCCGTCGGCACAGGCGTCTCGAACTCCATGTGCTCGCCGGTGGCCGGGTGTACGAAACAGAGCATATAGGCATGGAGGCACAAACGGTGGAGCGGATCGTCACCGTTGCCATACTTAGGGTCGCCGCACACGGGATGGCCCATGTCGGCCGAGTGCACCCTGATCTGGTTCTTGCGCCCCGTCTCCAGCTTGAACTCAACAAGCGAGTGCTCCGTGGTGCGGGCAAGCACATGGAAGTGGGTAACGGCATACTTCCCGCCGTTGTCGTAAGGCGAAGAATACGTCACGTAAGCCTTGTTGTCCTTGAGCCAGTTGGCCACAGTGCCGCCCTCCTCTACTATCTCGCCGCTCACCACCGCCACATACCTGCGGTCGTAAACTATGTCATGCCAGTTGTGCTCTAATATCTGCTCGGTCTCAATGTCCTTGGCATATACCATCAGCCCGCTCGTGTCGCGGTCGAGGCGGTGCACCACATGGGCACGGCACGACTGGCGCGACTTGCGGAAATAATCGTCAAGGATAGCCTTGACGTTGAGCGACGAATGCCCGGCTGCCATGGACAGCACACCGACTGCCTTCTCCACTACGACAAGCCATGCGTCTTCGTAGACAACCTTCACGTAGCGGCTCTTGAACACCTCCTGGTTGCGCTTGGTCTTGCTCACTGCCACCTTCATGCCCGGCTTGAGCCTGTAGTCAAACTGCGTCACGCATTTCCCGTTGACCTTGATGCCCTGCCCCTGCAATGTGGCCTTGACCTTCGTGCGGCTCTCCTTCACGTTGGCCAGCAGGAACTCAAGCAGCCCGCACTCTTTGTCAACCTCAAAATGCCAGTAATCACCCTCGCGATTGTAGTCAGTAATATACCTCATGTCAATATCCTGGTTTTGAAATACGGGTGCAAAGATAGCGCAAAAATTTGAGTATGGGCATAACGGCGGCGCATAATGACAACAAAGCAGGCACATTTATGCCCAAGCCACACTGCGCAATGCCCCGCAAAGCGGCACTCTGCGCCGCCGACAAAGGGCTGCCAGGCCGCGCCAGGCACGGCCTGGCAGGCACAACCGCCAACGCTACGGCCAAAGTCAAGCATCATCACCTTTTTTTTGAGAAAATATTACACTGTGCATTCGCACAATTCAAAATTTATTGGTATTTTTGCCGATGGATAAACAACATGACCATGGATGTAATCCCTGAAAAGACAAGAATAAAAGACATAGCAGAATTATCAGGCGTATCGGTAGGCACAGTTGACCGTGTGCTGCACAACAGGCCCAACGTGTCGAAGGCCGCAAGGGAGAAAGTAGAAAAAGCCCTCAAGGAAATGGACTACAAGCCCAACATGTACGCCAGCGCACTGGCATACAACAAGAGCTACAACTTCTATTGCATCATACCAAAGCACGAGGCCGAAGCCTACTGGGACGAAATAGAGGAAGGCGCAATGAGCGCACGCGAGCACCGCCGCGACTTCAACATCAACGTGAAGATGATGTACTACAAGAGGTTCAACCTCGACACGTTCACCAAGGTGACGGAAGAATGCCTGAAGCAGCACCCAGACGGGATAATCATCGTGCCGTCAAAACTCGACACCACGAGGAAATTCACCGACAGACTGCACGAACGGAACATACCTTTCATACTGCTCGACTCATATATGCCCGACCTAAAGCCGCTGTCGTTCTACGGGCAAGACTCTTTCTGCAGCGGCTACTTCGCCGGCAGGATGCTGATGCTCATAGCCTGGAAAGAGAAAAAAATCATGCTGATGAAACAGACCAAGAACGGCAACGTTGCCAGCAAGCAGCAGGAAAACCGCGAAACAGGCTTCCGCCATTATATGCGCGACCATTTCCCCGACGTTGAGATTATCGAGGTAGACCTGCCACTCGACAGCTGCCATGACGAATATGACAGCATTTTGGAGGCATTCTTCAACGCACACCCCGACATACACCACTGCATCACGTTCAACTCAAAAGCCCACATCGTCGGCGAGTTCCTGCTGAAGAGCAACAGGCGCAACATCCAAATCATGGGCTACGACATGGTGAACAAGAACGCAGAGTGCGTAAGGCAAGGGTCGATATCCTTCCTCATTGCACAGCACGGATATATGCAAGGATACGCCTGCGTGCAGTCTCTCTTCGAAGCCATTGTGCTGAAAAAGAAAATAAACCCGGTCAACTATATGCCAATAGAGATACTGACCAAAGAGAACGTTGACTTCTACAGGCGCACACAACTGTGAGCCACACCAAATAAGAAAAGCAAGAAACAAACATTCATTCACTACACACAACCCTACAACATGGAACAGACTTTCATAAAAATCAACCCCGCCGACTCAGTCGTAGTATGCCTGCAACCGATACAACAAGGAACGGCCATCGAGGTAGACGGGAAAACCATCACAGTGAACCAGGACACCCCAGCCGGCCACAAAGTCTTGATAAAGGATGCCCCCGAAGGCACCGACATAATCAAATACGGCTACCCAATAGGCCACGCCAAGCATGAACTGAAAGCCGGCGACTGGGTGAACGAGAACAACCTTAAGACCAACCTGGCCGGAACACTGGAATACACATACTCGCCCGTAAATGAGAAACTCGACATCGACGACGAAAGACTGACATTCAAAGGATACGAAAGGAAAAACGGCGAAGTCGGCACACGCAACGAAATATGGATTGTACCCACAGTGGGCTGCGTGAACGGCATTGCCGAGAAACTGGCAGAGACGCTGCGCAAGGAAACCGGATGCGAAGGCATCGACTCCATATATGCATGGCACCACAACTACGGTTGCTCGCAGCTTAGCGGCGACCACGAGAACACACGCAAGATTCTGCGCGACATCACCCTGCACCCCAACGCAGGAGGAGTGCTCGTGCTCGGCCTTGGATGCGAGAACAACCAGCCAGACCTTTTCGAAAAACTTCTGGGCGACTACGACAAAGAGCGCATCAAGTTCCTCGTAGTGCAGAAGGTTGAAGGCGACGAGCTGCAAGCCGGCATGGACATACTCCGCTCCCTTTATGCCATCGCCAAGGCAGACAAACGCACAGACGTGCCTGTAAGCAAGCTTCGCATAGGATTGAAGTGCGGCGGTAGCGACGGCTTCAGCGGCATAACAGCCAACCCGCTGGTAGGCGAATTCTCCGACTGGCTCGTAGCCCAGGGCGGAACAAGCATCCTCACCGAAGTTCCCGAAATGTTCGGTGCAGAGACCATACTCATGAACCGCTGCAAGAACGAGGAGCTGTTCAACCAGACCGTCAGCATGGTAAACAACTTCAAGGAGTACTTCCTCAGCCACGGTGAGCCGGTGGGCGAAAACCCGTCTCCCGGCAACAAGGCCGGAGGCATATCTACCCTTGAGGACAAAGCCCTGGGCTGCACGCAAAAGTGCGGACGCGCACCTGTAAGCGGTGTACTCGAATATGGAGACAGGCTTGAGGCCAACGGACTGAACCTGCTTTCTGCACCAGGCAACGACCTCGTGGCCTCCACGGCACTTGCGTCTGCAGGATGCCAGATAGTGCTCTTCACCACCGGGCGCGGCACACCATTCGGAACATTCGTGCCGACAATGAAAATCGCCACCAACCCAACGCTTGCCGCCCGCAAGCCAAACTGGATAGACTTCAACGCAGGGCAACTCATCGAAGGAAAGCCCATGAAAGTGCTCACCAGGGAATTCATAACGAAGATCTTGGCCGTGGCAAGCGGTGAAAAGGCACGCAACGAAATAAACGACTACCGCGAAATAGCCATCTTCAAGAATGGCGTGACACTCTGATGGACAAGAAGGGGTTATTTGCCTTAAGCCCGTTGCTGGTATTCATCGGCCTGTACCTGGTCACCTCCATAGTCGCAGGCGACTTCTACAAAGTGCCGATAACAGTGGCATTCATGATATCGTCGATATACGCCGTTGCCGTGAGCGGGGGCATCCCGCTCCGGCGGCGCATCGACATATTCAGCCGCGGGGCCGCCACGGGCAACATGATGCTCATGCTATGGATATTCATCCTGGCCGGGGCATTCGCCAACAGCGCGAAGTCAATGGGTTGCATCGACGCAACCGTCAACCTTACACTTGACATAATGCCAGGCAGCCTGCTGCTTGCCGGGGTGTTCCTTGCTGCTTGCTTCATCTCGCTGTCAATCGGCACCAGCGTCGGCACTATAGTCGCACTGACCCCAATAGCCGCAGGCATCGCCCACTCCACCGGGGCAAGCGTCCCGATGCTGACGGCCATAGTGGTGGGCGGAGCTTTCTTTGGCGACAACCTGTCTTTCATTTCAGACACTACCATCGCCGCGACATCCACGCAAGGCTGCAAACTGAGCGACAAGTTCAGGGTAAACTCTTACATCACCATCCCCCCGGCCATACTACTGCTTGCAGTCTATGCTTCATTGGGAAGCGAGATACAGTCGCCAAACTACGTTCCAGAGGTCCAGTACACAAAAATCATACCATATATCGCAGTCTTGATAACAGCCATCATGGGCATGAATGTCATGGCAGTGCTCACACTAGGACTCGCTTTGACTGGAATAATAGGCATAGCCGACGGAAGCTTTGACATATACGGATGGCTCCATGCCATGGGCAGCGGCATAACGGGCATGGGCGAGCTCATCATAATAACAATGATGGCCGGCGGCATGCTGGAACTGATAAAGGAAAAGGGCGGCATCGACTTCATCATACGCGGAATAACACGCCATGTAAACGGGAAACGCGGCGCAGAGCTCAGCATTGCGGCGTTGGTGAGCCTCGTAAACATATGCACGGCCAACAACACCGTCGCAATAATAACCGTAGGCGGCATAGCCAAGCGCATCGGCGACCGCTTCGGGGTTGACAGCCGAAAGAGCGCGAGCATCCTTGACACCATGTCATGCTGCATGCAAGGCATCATACCGTATGGAGCACAAATGCTCATGGGAGCAGGCCTGGCTGCTATCAGCCCTATGAGCATCCTGCCCTACCTGTATTATCCCGCCGCGATAGGGGCTGCTGCCATCTTGGCAATATTGTTCAGATATCCCAAAAAATTCTCTTGAACATGGAAAATGTTGTACAACGCAATTTCTTCCGACTGTTGCGCAGCGGTGCCTTCGCCAATGTCGACGATGGGGTCGAGCCGATGTCACCGTGGAAATGGAACGTACTATACAACATTTCAATCATGCACGGAGTGGCTGCATTGGTATACGACGGGATAGCACGATACGAAGGCGACTTTTTCATGCAGCCACCCACTGAACTGATTGCCAAATGGAACAAGACCGCAACAGATATTGCGGGAAACAACAACAAATGCAACGAAAGCCTGGCCGAACTGTTCACGATATTGAACCACGAGCAGCTACGCCCAATATTGCTCCGCGGCCAAAGCCTTGCGTTGCTTTACGACAACCCGCTCAGCAGGACCTGTGGCGACGTCGACATATTCTTCCCTTATGAAGCACAAGCAGCTAAAGCCGACAACTGGGCGCAAGCCAACGGGAAAGGGGCCGCAAGGACAGACAACGGCACAATGGCATACCAGTGGAAAGGCATTGACGCGGAGAATTACAGGCAAGCCCAAAGGTTGACCGACCGCTTCCTGAACCGGAAACTACAGGGCATAATCAACAAAGAAACAAGATGCTGCGACTCCACATACATCTACATCAACGACACCAAAGTTGAAATATTGCCTCCCACATTGAACCTGCTCCTCATATTAGTACGCACGGCACGCTACATACTCAACGAGGGAATAAGACTAAAACAGCTGGTCGACCTCGGGATGGTCCTGCGAAAAGCCGGGCAGCACGTTGATTTCATCAAGTTGCAGAAATGGATTGAGCAACTCCGGCTTAAACGGATGGCCCACCTGATAGGTACAATGCTCGTACAATTCCTGAAATTCGACAAGGACGAGATTCCTTTCATGTCAAACCAGCCGAACGACAATACAGGCCGGATAAGGAAAGACATTTTCAACCTTTCCGCCAACCACAATGAGGACTGGTTTTTCACACAAGGCAAGAACATATTTGTCAGGGCAAGCAATTCCGGCGCCATGTCATGGCAGATAAAACACCTGGCACGCTTCTTCCCTTATTACCCGGCTGAAGCATTGACCAGCTTTGCACACTCTTTCGCTCATTCACTTTCGCACATCGAAGAATGAGAAAAGGCACACGCCGGTAAATGCCTGCAAACAAACAATCACGCCGCCACTGATTTCATGCACAAAGCCCCTGCCCGATGGCGGCAGGCAAGCCGCCAATGCGCAGGTGCACCACCCTAGCCTAACATAACAGCCCAGAAAGACGAAGGGGCGAAACACTGCTGACGGAATAACCAAAAGCCGCAAGAATGGACGTTAAATGACTACAGACACCGTGCCAAGTTGGAATGCCGTGCGGCAGTGATGCGGCAACTAAAATCCCCGTATCGCAAAACGGCCTGTTTCGCATCCTCAAACAGGCCGTCTTGAGCTTCAAAACAGCCTGTTTCACTTCCCCGAACGGCACATATTGCAATTCCACCCCCATTCTTGGCAAAAACATCACACACACCTTACGCCGCTGCCACTCCCAGCAGAAGTTCCCACAATTGCCAAACGGAAAGCAATCCCTTAGGTTACAGCATAAAAAAAGGAAGCCTTGAAAGCTTCCCCGGTGATTCCGTAGGGATTCGAACCCTAGACCCACGCCTTAGAAGGGCGTTGCTCTAATCCAACTGAGCTACGGAACCAAACTGACTGCAAAGGTACACATATTTTATGAATCCAGCAAATGTTGGCCTCATTTTTTGACTGACGCACGCTTTTCATCACCATTTAGCAGTGTTTCCCACGCATCTTGCAGACACACCGCCAACAATGAAGACGCACAGAACACAAAAACAGGCCGCAAGATGCGATGCACTGATGCATATGATATGCCACACCAATCGCCAACGCCACGCAAGACTCATGGTCACAGATGCAAACTTACATCCAAACCCACCTGCAACGGGTTGCCGCGCTGGGCGAATGAGCGTTTCACACTGTCTGCCGAACTTTCCACAAGGAACGTGTTATAGCGTGTGTCTGTCAGGTTTTTGCCCCATACATTAAGTTGCACCTTGCCGAAGTCGAGCATCACGTGCGCCCCAAGCAAAGCATAAAGCCTCTGCGAGCTCTCGTTGCCTGCATCCCAGAACACATTGCCGTTTCCTGCCACATCGGCACCCACGGTCACAGACTTCACGAAGCCCCCGACTGAAAGGTCAAACCGATAATCGACCACACCGCTAAACGTATGCCGAGGCACGAACGGCACGTCTTTCCCCTTGTAATCATGCAACACGTAACCGGCCCCATCTTCTGACATCACACTATCTGCATATTGCCTGAACGTTGACCGCGTGAAGCCATACGTCGCGCTCCACGACAGACAGTCGTCGACAGCCTTGCCTCGCATGGACAGCTCCACCCCCCAACTGCTGCTCTTGCCTGCGTTCACCATCATCCGGCCATATCCGTAATCACTCGCCATGACCGACAGCTGCTGGTTGCTGATGTGCATATAATACGCCGCTGCATCCAAGTGGAGGCTTCCGCCGAAAAGATTGAGGTGCGCCCCTACCTCATAGTTCCAGCTCACCTCTGGCTTGTAACTTATCGTCCGGTTAATGTTTTCATAGTCGCCGGCATCGTGCTCCACCGTCATGTCACCCTGCATGAGCTGCATCAGCTCCATGCCGAGCGCAGACTGCTCGCTCCTGAATATGTCTGAAAACATCTGCAGGTTATATCCCCCGGCACGGAAACCCTTGCTCACCGTGGCGTAAACATTCGAACCACGTCCGTCGAGCCTGTATGTCAGCGCGAACTTTGGCAGCAACTGGTCATACCTTTCGGAAGCCCCACCTCGCAACACAGACATGAACCGGCTGCTGACTGCCGGGCGCGGTGGCATATTCAAACCGAGCACGAAGTGCGAATAAGAGTCATATTCTATCTCTACCTGCTGATGGTCGTACCTGAGGCCGAGCGTAAGCATGAGCCTTTCGGACAGAGTGAAGTTCGACTCATGGTAAATGCCGATGTTAAGCTGTGGGGTCTTGAATGTTCCCGGCACATAGTTGTCACTTATGGACATGGCCGAGGCCACCGAAGGCGGCATGCCCATCGACGATAGAATCATGCTGTTCATGGCGTCACCGAAACTCACCGGTGCGTCTGTATGCAGCCACTGGTAGCTGAAAAACACTCCCGATGCGTGCTGCCACCGCCCTCTGCGCAAGCTGCGCAGCGTAGCCTCTTGCGTAATGACATTCAGCTTCTGCGCCTGCTCCAGCCGCATATAGTCGTCAGGCAGATAGTCCTGGTCCATCTGCATGAGGTCGTCAAGGAACTGGTAGCCCGTGGCAAGGCTCAACAAAAAGCCATCGTGCCTGTACGATACGTTTAGCCCCATGTTGAGCATCTGCCTGCGGTAACCGTTCATGAACGTCGTTGAGGGTTCCGCCCACCCGCCGGTCTCCTCGTCATACATACCGTAGGCAAATGCATTCTGGTTAACATACTGGTAATCAGAGGTAAGGTCGAACGTCAGACGGCTATCCGGCATGAACACAAAGCGCATCCTCCCACCGGCCTCATTGCTCAAGTCTGCGTCCTCGCCGAGGTTGGCGTTGTCAAAGAAACCACGCTGGCCGCTATAGAAAGCCGTGGCTGAAAAGGCGAATTCATCGCTCGGGCGATGGTAATGGGCCACCTCAGTGGTAACACCAAGCCCCGAAGCCATGCTCGCGGCGACATCTGTGCCTTGGTAGTTCATGGGGTTTTTCGAATACATACGCACTATACCACCCTCGGTGTTCATGCCGTAGAGCGTGCCTTGCGGCCCTCGCAGCACATCAATGCGGTCTAACATATAAATGTGGCGGTTGTATGTGCTCTTGTTAACAAGGGGTATATTGTCAAAATAAACACCCATTGCCGGGTCGCCGGAGCGCGAGCCCAAGCCCCTTACATAGATTGACGAAGTGTAGCGAGCCCCATAGTCAGGAACGACAAACGAAGGTACATACTTCGACAAACTGCTCAATGCCTGCACGCCGAGGCGCTGCATCTCAGCATCGGTGAACACCGTACTGGCCAACGGCTGCCGGCGCAGGCGCAGACTTTCCTTAGGTTGAGCCACAACAACAACCTCATCGAGGTCTACAACGCGTGATGTATCGGCGACATTAAAGCCCAACGCCCCTGTGCCACCGGCCACCCCTCCTGCCATACTTGCACTTGCGCCCATCCCCTCTGCCATGGCACGAACCGCCACTGCAACAAGGGCAACGCACAAAGCCTTTCTTTTCATTTGCTCTCAATTTCTTTTTCAAGGTGCAAAGGTATAAAACAACTGCCACTCCAGCAATCCCCATTTATAGGGATTTGGCCCTTCCACACCTCCGTGGCTCACTCGTTGAGCGCACCGCAATGTCGGCATACGCCCTTTTCAAGCATCTTTGCCCCACAGTTTCCGCAAATATAACGGCAATGTGTGTTCTGATAATATCGCTTCAAGGCAAATACTACATAGACAACAAACAAGGGATAACCAATGTAATACAACGTTGATATGCTGAAGACCACATAGTCGATGGCGCAGACAGCTGCAAGTCCGCACAGATAAAGCAACGTGTCGGCAAGCGAGAGTTGCCTCGCTATCTCTTCGACAGCGGCGATGCCGACAATGACAATTGCCCACACGAGCGACAGGAACGCCCCCAGATGCGGGGGAAGCGCAAACGGATTGAGCGATGGATGGTAGTAAAAGTGGCGCCACGACTCCGGCTCGAAAAGCTGAATGGTAGCATACAGCGTGGCAGCGGCGGCAACCAAGAGTGCCAAGACCGTTGGGTAAAGGGAGTCAATGTCGCGGAAATGCACAATCATGGCGTTGCGCCTGAACAGTGTCAGCAGGCCATAAGCGGCCCCGACCACCACTGCCAAGGCCATGAAAAGCAACAGATGGACATCCGAGAAAGTGTCGATGAACTGAGAAATGTAATTGTCTGGCTCCACTCCGGGGAGCATCGCCCGCTCCCTAATCCAGCCTTGCGTTATCTGGTCGCGCGCTATTTTCACCCAAACAGAGTCTACCGTGTCACCCGGCATGGTCATGAAATCTGCCACAACCACATAGTCACCACGATAAACCGTCACCGAGTCAAACGGCAACTCATCGGGAGCCTGGCACACAAGCCGCAAGGAGTCGGCCTTGACAACGAAGTTGTAATTCTGCGAATAGTGATGGGTTGTAGAGAAAGATATAGAGTCTATCTGCCGTTTGGTAAGGTCCCAAGCGTCCGGTGTGGGGCTGGACTGGTTGTAACATGACGAAAACAGGCCAACAAAAGCCAGCAACGCAACGACCCAAAGGAGTCGCCCACGGCAACTGACGGCAGCAACATACTTGCAACACCACTTCATTTCAAAGTCAACTTCCTCCATCTGCTTGTCTATTTTTATTTGCCTTGCCGCCCTCGGGAGCATAGACATTCATCTGGCAACGGCGACAATCGAACTCCAGACGGAAACGCCGACCGTCAGGCAAGGCAAGGTACCACGGTTCGGGCCACTCTGGCCTGCGTCCGGCATGCTTGGTGCAGAGACCCAACGAATGGCGTATGCAATGGCGGCACTGCATCAGCAACGCGCCAGCTACAGGCCTCAGCTCATAAGCAGCGACTGCATCGTGTATGCCATGCGCCGCATAGAAAGCCCTGGCCTCAACGTTTGAGACATTGTACAGATAGCCATAAGGGCCACATTTTGGCGGCATTGCCTTTCCGTTTGGTTCCCATTTGCATGGTGTCACCATGCTTTTCAACATGGCATCATCCAAAGCCTCGACCACACTGCGGCGCAACTTGGCGAGCACACTGGAGGGAACGAAGCTGTCAAAACCCTCAGGAAGCTCAACGCCGGAGCACTCATAGACGGTTGTTCCGAGCTTGGACAACTGCTTGACAACGTTCCCGCGCTGGTCATGTTCAGCCTTCTGCAGCTCCAAGGGAGCCTCAACACGCACAACAGGACCGCCATCAACCTGTGCCGTCAAGGCCAGTCCCGCATCTGTCATCTCCAACTTCAGCCCCACCGGAATCTTCCTTACGGAGCTTTGGCGCGAAAGCTGCCTCTCAAATTCCTGGTCGTTGTTGCGGTAGAGTGCCGTACCCGGGAGCAGGCCCGACGGCATACGCTGGGGGAACAGGCGGTTGTTCTGCACACGGTTTACCCTGAATCCCTCCAGCCGCCCGTCGCTTCCCACAAAACAAAGCCCGTCGCCATTGGCAAAAGTGGCCAGGCCGGCAACCGTGAATGACGCACCGCGCAACTCCTTGACACGCCCGACGAACTCACCTTTTGCCTTCGGAGTGTCCATCGAAGCCATGTCCGTGCGCCTGCCGTCAAGGAAATATTGCGTATAACCGCGGTTGAATGTCTTCCGCAAGTCGGGTGTGAAAGCGTATGCACACCGCCCGAATGAAGCCCTGCGGTACTGCCCCGGGTGACGGCGTATTATTTCATTGAGCCGTAGACTGTAAGCCGCCGTAACATTCTTTACGTATGCGGCATCCTTTAGCCGCCCTTCTATCTTAAACGATGTCGCCCCTGCCTCAACAAGGGCTTCAAGTCCGTCGAGCCTACACATATCTTTAAGCGAAAGGAAATAACGCCCGCGCTCAATGGCCCGTCCGTCAGCATCTACTAGGTCGAACTTCAAACGGCAGAACTGGGCACACTCGCCCCTGTTGGCAGAACGCCCGAAACAGTATTGCGAGGCGTAGCACTGCCCGCTGTAGCTTACACACAGCGCGCCGTGGACGAACACTTCAAGCTCTACGTCAGGCACTTCCGCGTGGATGCCGGCCACCTCTTGCGCCGAGAGTTCGCGCGCAAGCACAACACGGCTGAAGCCCACATCGCGCAGCCAGCGCACCTTTGCAGCCGTACGGTTGTCGGTCTGCGTGCTGGCGTGGGCAGCCATGCGCCCTGTGCGCACCATGCCGAGCACAGCCATGTCCTGCACGAGGACGGCATCAGCCCCTGCTTCGTCGAGTTGCAAGAGCAGCTGCCGCGTAGCCTCCAGTTCATCGTCGTAAACGATAGTGTTCACCGTAACATACACACGAGCCCCATAACCGTGGGCATAACGGCACAGTTCGGCAATGTCGCCTGCCGAGTTGCCGGCGGCGGCACGTGCGCCGAAGCGCGCCGCACCTATGTAGACGGCATCTGCCCCGTGGTCTATTGCGGCCTTGCCGCACTCCAAGTCGCGGGCAGGTGCAAGCAGTTCTAGCGTTCTCACTATCCTATCCTGGTTATGTCGTAAGGCGTCTCCTGGTATACGTAGTAGTTTATCCAGTTGCTGTAAAGCAGGTTGGCATGGGCGCGCCACGTCACAAGCGGCGGGTTGGCCGGGTTGTCGTCGACATAATAATGGCGCGGCATGTCAACGTCATCGCGCACACCGCAGTCGCGCCTGTACTCCGTGTCAAGTGTGAGCGGTGCGTACTCAAGGTGGCCGGTGATGTAGAACTCACGCCCACCGCGCGCCATCACCATGCTCACGCCGCACTCGGGCGACTCGGCTATGAGCTGCAGGCCCGGGCAGGCCAATATGTCTTCGCGGCGAATCTCTGTATGGCGGCTGTGCGGCATGTAGAAAACGTCATCGAAACCGCGGAAGATTGGCAGCAAGGGGTCTAGCGGACGCTGGCTGAAAACGCCGAACATCTTCTTTGGCAACGGGTACTTTGGTATGCCGTAGTGACAATAAAGCCCGGCCTGGGCTGCCCAGCAAATATACAATGTAGACGTAACATGGGTGCGGGCCCAGCGCAATATGCCGCTCACCTCATCCCAATATGTAACCTCCTCGTACTCGTAAGTCTCCACCGGCGCGCCCGTTACGATCATCCCGTCGAACTTCTCGTCGGCCATCGACTCAAAGTCGCGGTAGAACATCATCATGTGCTCTATCGGCGTGTTCTTCGGCGTGTGGCTCTTCAGCTTCATGAAACTTATGTCAAGCTGCAACGGAGTGTTCGACAGCAGCCTGATGAGGTCGGTCTCGGTGGTTATCTTCAACGGCATGAGGTTGAGGATGACAATCCTCAGCGGACGTATGTCCTGCGTGGTGGCACGCGAGTTGTCCATCACGAATATGTTTTCTTTCTTCAGCAGCTCTATGGCGGGCAGCTTGTCTGGAAGTCTTAAAGGCATTGCTGTATATTAAGCGGATTTTGTTATAGTAAAGGATGACTGGCAGCGGCGCTGCTGTGGCATGACCATAGCACCACGATGCCTGAAGCCATTCGCTGCGCAAAGGTACTGAAAAACAGCGAAACAAACGAACTTACAGGCGGAGATTTATGATATAGCAGACTTATTTAAAACCAAATCGCATCAGTGCGCCTGCCATTCATCTGCAATTGATTGCCTGCGCCATGCTTTCTTCAGCATCGCTGCCTTCGTCCTGCTTTCCGTCTTTACCCTAGGCAGCCCCCTATCACCTCAACACAGAACCATATTGCAGACTCTACGGCAACAGACTCAGCCCGGCTTTTGCATAGATTGCCAACGGATAGTGTAAAGTTATTTCCATATCCACACAACGGCCACGCCTTGACAAGCAACTATCTACATATCAACAAGTTGCGCAAACGAACGGTATTACGGCGCAAAACAGCCTTTCATGCATCGCGAAATGTGCCGTTTGGCAACTCCAAACAGCACGTTTCACAGGTTTGGATGCCCCCGTCATCTAACATCGGAACGCATTGTAAACATTTATCACCTGCCATGCCTGCCCCGCCAACGGGCATAAAAAGAAAGAGCCTTACAGACACCATCTACCCGCAGCCCCAATCTGACACAGCAACAAAGCACAATGCTTCCCCCAAAAGCCTAAATCATCCAGGAAACAAGGATTGACAAAAACGAAAAGCCGCCGCAAAGAAATGCTTGCGGCGACTTTCAGGAAATACATTATTCATATTACAAGCTAACGCTTGATGCTATCATACAAGCATTCAAAGCGCAAACCCGTGACGTTACCACAGCTCCAGGCGCTCGGCCTTGGGGACGAACAGCTTGTCGCCCTGCTTTACGTTGAAGGCGTCGTACCACATATCGATGTGGGGCAGCGCGCCGTTCACACGCCACTCACCCAGCGAATGTGGGTCGCTCTTGGTGTAGTTGCGTATGGCCTCATCGGTGATGTTGGCTGCCCACACACCGGCGTAAGCCAGGAAGAAGCGCTGGTCGGGCGTGAATCCGTCGATGGTCTTGAGTGGCGCGTTCTTGGTTGCGTTCTTATATGCATAGAATGCCACCTGCAGCCCGCCGTGGTCGGCAAGGTTCTCGCCGAGGGTGAGACGGCCGTTTGCATTGAGGTCGGGCAGGACCTTTATGGCCGAGAAGAAGTCGGCATACTTGTCGGCACGCGCGGTGAAGTTCTTTGCATCGCTCTCGGTCCACCAGTCCTTCATGTTTCCGTCCTTGTCGTAGTGGCGGCCAGAGTCGTCGAAGCCGTGAGTCATCTCGTGGCCTATCACCACGCCTATGGCACCGTAGTTGAAAGCGTCGTCGGCCTCAGGGTCGAAGAACGGCGGCTGCAGTATGCCTGCGGGGAAACAAATCTCGTTTGTCGTAGGATTGTAGTAGGCGTTCACCGTCTGCGGGTACATGAACCACTCATCGCGGTCAACCGGCTTTCCAGCCTTCTTGTCCACGTTCCACTTCGTCCAGAAGCGATTGCACTCCATGACGTTCTCGTAGTACGACTTGGCTGGGTCTATGTCAAGCTCAGCCATGTCTATCCATTTGTCGGGATAGCCTATCTTTACATAGAAAGCGTTGAGCTTTTCGAGAGCGTTCTGCTTGGTTGCCTCGCTCATCCAGCTTTGCGCCTTGATCCGTTCAGCGAGCGACAGCTGCAAGTTATGCACGAGCGTCTTCATGCGCTCCTTTGACGAAGCGGGGAAATACTTGTCCACATAAATCTTGCCCAGTGCCTGCCCCATCATGTTTTCAACCTGTGCCGTGGCGCGTTTCCAGAGTGGGTGATTCTCCTTCCGCCCGGTCATAGTCTTGCCAAAGAAGTCGAACTGGGCTGCAACGACCTCGTCGCTAAGGTAGTTTGCGGCGGTCATTATCTGCCCCCACTCCATGTAATCACGGTATTCTGCAGGCGTGAGAGCGCCGATGAGCTTGTCTGCCCCGGCAAGGAATTCAGGCTGGCCTACCACGAGTTGCTGTATGTGCTCGGTCTTAACGCCCGTTGCATTCATTATTTCCACGATCCTGATGTGCGGGTACTTGGCGTTGAAGTCGGCCAAAGCCATCTTGTGATAGTTGGCCTGCGGGTCGCGAAGCTCTGTGACTGACTTTGAGAGGCGAGCCAACTCAGTTTCAAGCTTCATCACGTTCTGCATCTTCAGCTGCGCCTCCTGCTCAGAGAAGCCGAACAGCTTGAACATCCTCACGATGTGCTTCTTGTACGCATCGCGTATGCTTGCCGTCGCAGAGTCGTTGTCGAGGTAATACTCCTTCTGCCCAAGCGTTATCCCGCCCTGCATCACGTTGAGAATGTTCCAACCGGCATTCTTCTCGTCAGCACCGATGTAAGTGGCAAAGAACTCGTTGTCGCCAATGGGAGCCAGTTCGAGTTGGATGGCAAAAAGCTCTTCGACAGTCTTGGCAGCCTCCATCTTTCGTATGACAGGCATGGCCGGCTCTACGCCGAGCTGATTGCGGCGCACCGAGTCGATGGCCAGCTTGTAGAGGTCGCTCAGCTTCTTCTCTGTCGTTCCTGGCGCATATTCCTTGCTCTTAAGGTCGTTGAGGATGGAGTTGATGCGCTTGTCGTTGTTCTCGGCAAGCTGGTCGAAGCTGCCATAACGTGAATAAGCAGCAGGCAGTGGGTGCTTTTTCATCCACCCGCCACAGGCAAACTCAAAGAAGTCGTCAGCCGGGCTGACACTCTGGTTGAGGTTTGTCAGGTCGATGCCCGACTTCAGTTCGCCCTGCCCCAGTGCCACCATGGACATTGACGCAAAGGCCACCACAGGGATTAATCTTTTTATTTTCATAAGCGTTTTATGTTGATTTATATTCTGTTCCGCGGAAACGGAGCCGCCATTTGGCCGGCTTACCGCCCAAGCAGCGGCATACGGCTCGATTGTCAGCCGGCGGCAATGGCCTCTAATTCTTCAGACAGCCGCTCCCACCGCTCAACCTCGGCATCGAGTTCTTTCTTTATTGAAGTGTATTCTGTAATCAGTTCCATGTCCGAAGCGTTCTCCGGCTGGCACAATATGCCGTCAAGTTCTTTCAGCCTCGCCTCCATCCGGCCAATGCTGGCCTCAGATTCCTGCACAGCTTTCTCTGCCTTGCGTATGCGCTTCTGCGCTTCCTTGCGCTCGGCATAGTCCTGGCGGGCAGGCTCCTGTGCCTTTGCGGCCTGCTCGGGCCGTGCCTGTTCAGCCGCCTTGCCGGCCGATTGCTGTCCGAGGGCATCGAGACTGCCGACGTTACGCGTGCGCAGAAAGTCATATATGCCGCCGAGATGCTCGCGTACACGGCCCTCACCGAACTCATAAACCTTGGTTACAAGACCGTCGAGGAACTCGCGGTCGTGGCTGACGATGATTGCCGTGCCGTCGAAAGCCTTGATGGCTTCTTTCAGAACGTCCTTCGACTGCATATCGAGGTGGTTGGTTGGCTCGTCAAGAATAAGCAGGTTGACTGGTTCGAGCAGCAGCCGGATCATGGCCAGGCGGCTGCGCTCGCCGCCACTGAGCACCCGGACCTTCTTGTCGGAAGCCTCGCCTCCGAACATGAAGGCACCGAGTATGTTCTTTATCCTCAGGCGTATCTCGCCGCGCGCCACGCTGTCAATCGTGTCAAACACGGTCAGCGACTCGTCGAGAAGCTGCGCCTGGTTCTGCGCGAAGTAACCTATCTGCACGTTGTGGCCAATCTTCAGTGTGCCTGTAAATGGTATTTCTCCCATGATACACTTGACGAGCGTCGACTTGCCCTCGCCGTTCTTGCCCACGAATGCCACTTTCTCGCCGCGCTTGATGGCAAGCGTAACGTGGCTGAACACCGTATGCCCGCCGTAATCCTTGCGCACCTCGTCGCAGATGACTGGGTAATCGCCGCTGCGCAGGCACGGGGGGAACTTCAGGTGCATGGCAGAGTTGTCCACCTCGTCGACCTCTATCGGCACAATCTTGGCCAGCTGCTTTATGCGGCTCTGCACCTGCACGGCCTTTGTCGGCTTGTAGCGGAAGCGCTCTATGAACTCCTTCATGTCAGCGATTTCCTTCTGCTGGTTCTCGTATGCCCTGAGCTGCTGCTCGCGGCGCTCCTTGCGCAGCACCACATACTCGTCGTACTTGACCTTATAGTCAACCACCTTGCCGCAGCTAATCTCCAACGTGCGGTTGGTAACGTTGTTGATGAAGGCGCGGTCGTGGCTCACCAGCACAACGGCCTTGGCGCTCTGTGCCAGGAATTGCTCAAGCCACTGTATGCTCTCGATGTCGAGATGGTTGGTTGGCTCGTCGAGCAGTAGCACGTCGGGCTTCTCGAGCAGTATCTTCGCCAGCTCTATACGCATGCGCCAGCCGCCGCTGAACTCGCTTGTAGGCCGCCCGAAGTCAGTGCGGGCGAAGCCCAGGCCCATGAGCGTGCGCTCCATCTCGGCCTCGCAGTTCTCGGCGCCGAGCATCATGTAGCGCTCATGCTCGGCTGTGAACCGCTCCACCAGCTTCAGGTAGCCCTCGCTCTCATAGTCGGTGCGCTCAGCCAACTCGCGGTTGAGGGCATCGACGCGTTCCTTCATACGGGTCACGCCGGCAAAAGCCTTGCGTGTCTCGTCTATCACGGTTGTGTCGTCTTGCAAGTTCATCACCTGCGGCAGATAGCCTATGGTGGTGTCGCTGGGGACAGACACCATGCCTCCCGTAGGCTTCTGCAAGCCACAGAGTATCTTCAGCATGGTCGACTTGCCTGCCCCGTTCTTGCCCACAAGGGCAATGCGGTCGCGCTCGTTGATAACGAAACTGACATCGCTGAACAATGGCTTCACGCCAAATTCCACCGTAAGTCCTTCAACGGAAATCATCAGTAACTCTTTTCTTCATTATTAATGCAAGATGCAAAATTACTGTTTTTTTGCATAACGCACAAACAAACGCCCTATTTAGCATCCACAATTAAGATTTTATTGGAGTTGACCGCCTGCATTACAACATTTGCAAACAACTTTGTACGATAGCCAAAGCCTGCCGACGGCCGGCCACCCCTGTTGGTAAACCTTTATTACAAAGGTGCAGGCCAAAGTCCAAAAGAGCGGTTTCACGCCCCGGAACAGGCCGTTCCACATTGCAAGACGGGCTGAAACGCACCGCAAAACGCACCATATTGGAGCGAGTATGCGGCTGTTTCATAAAAAGCTATATGCCAGGCTGTTACGCAACAAGACTTGAACAACGAATAAAAATTACAAAAGCAAATAGGCAGTTGCGCGCTGCAGCCCCGCGATGCGCAAGCCCCGCACTGCCAAACGGCTTTCGGCTCAGCCTTATATAACCCGCAAGGATGTGTTAAAGCACCTTTATTAGTGTAAATCAAACACTAATAAAGGCAAAAAAACATCCCTTTTGCTTTGCCGAATCAAAAATAAGCAGTAAATTTACAGCCAAATACGAAATACGACATACTTTAAACAATAACTAAAAATACTCTTTATCAAAAATGGACAACCTTAAGGTTTCAATAGCGGGGATTGGCATTGCCATGGCGGTGTTCTCCGAGCCTTGTACACACTGAAAAACAACAGCGGCATGGAAGTGTGCATCACAAACTTCGGAGGCCGCGTAGTGTCGATAGTAGTTCCCGACAAGGACGGCAAACCCACCGACGTGGTGCTTGGCTATGACAACATAGCGCAGTATGCCGACTCTGTGAACAGTCCCAGCGACTACGGCTCGTCAGTGGGCGCTACGCCAACCGCATAAAGCACGGCAAGCTGACCGTGGACGGCAAGGAGTACCAGCTGCCGACAAACAACTTCGGCCACTGCCTGCACGGCGGGCCGTCGGGCTGGATGTACCAGGTGTACGACGCGGAACAGCCCAACGACACCACGCTGAAACTGACAATAGTATCGCCCGACGGCGACAACGGCTTCCCTGGCACGGTGACCGCAACGACTACTTACAGACCTTATGAAGTACAACACACTCGACATAACATTCGAGGCGACAACTGACAAGGAGACCGTGGTGAACATGACGAACCACAGCTATTTCAACCTCAACGGGGACCCGTCGAAAGAGGCAATGGACATGGTGCTCTACGTCAACGCAGACACTTACACCCCGACAGACTCCACATACATGACAACGGGCGAAATCCTGCCAGTGGAAGGGCACACCGATGGACTTCCGCACACCGCACGCCATAGCGAGACTATCAACGACACCGCGTTCGAGCAGATAAGGTATGCCTCAGGTTACGACCACAACTGGTGCCTTAACACTTATAAGGACGGCAAGGGCGACGACAAGACCGTGGCCGCATCGCTGTACTCGCCCAAGACCGGCATCATGCTCGAAATGTTCACCAACGAACCGGGCGTGCAGGTGTACACGGGCAACTTCCAGGGAACCGGCGTGGAATGCAAGCACGGAGTGAAATACCCCAAGCACGTGTCTGTATGCCTGGAAAGCCAGAAGTACCCCGACTCGCCCAACAAGAAAAACTGGCCTTCGCCTTACCTCAAGCCTGGCGAGAAGTACCACAGCCACGTGGCATACAAGTTCTCGGTGAGAAAGTGAGAAAGTAAGAAAAATGAAAATTTAAAAATGAAATAACTCGACATCATGAATTGGAACACTAACGAATTCGTGTGGCTCGACTGGGCCGTGCTTGCCGTAGGCATAATAGCCATAGTGATAGCCATCTACCGCAGCATAAAGAAAGACAAGGAAAAAATGAAAGGAGCCGACAGCCAGGACTACCTCTTCGGCAAAGGCGAGCCTTGGTACATCATCGGCGCAGCCATATTTGCGGCAAACATTGGCTCGGAGCACTTAGTTGGCCTCGCCGGAACAGGTGCGAAAGACGGCGTGGGCATGGCACACTGGGAGATGCAGGGATGGATGATTCTCATACTGGGCTGGCTCTTCGTGCCATTCTACCAGCTGCTCAACAACAAGATGGGCAAGATAATCACCATGCCCGACTTCCTGAAGTTCCGCTACACCCAGCGCACCGGCTCTTGGCTGTCCATCATCACCCTGATTGCCTACGTGCTGACAAAAGTATCCGTGACGGCCTTCACCGGCGGAATTTTCTTTGAATACCTGCTTGGCCTGCCGTTCTGGTATGGCGCCATCGGCCTTATCGCCATCACGGCCGTGTTCACCGTGTTCGGCGGCATGAAAGGCGTGATGACCTTGTCGGCCATCCAGACCCCAATCCTCATCATCGGTTCTTTCCTGGTGCTCTTCCTCGGGCTCAACATGCTGGGAGGCGGCAGCATAGTGGAAGGGTGGAACCAGATGATGGATGCCTGCAACAAGGCACACAACGGTTTCGGAACGACCCATATGTTCCACACAAACCCTGACGACCCCATGTACCCGCAATTCCCGGGCTATGTAGTGTTCCTCGGGGCTTCAATCATCGGTTTCTGGTATTGGTGCACCGACCAGCACATAGTGCAACGTGTGCTCGGCCAGACCAAGGGCGAACGCAACGTGGACGTGATGAAGCGCGCCCGCCGCGGTACCATCGCCGCAGGTTACTTCAAGCTGCTGCCGGTGTTCATGTTCCTAATCCCCGGAATGGTGGCATACGCACTCTCGCTAAAGACGGGCAGCGGCATCGATATGGACATAAACAACTCGCACGACACAGACGGAGCCTTTGCGATGATGGTGAAGAACATCCTCCCCGCCGGCATCAAGGGCCTTGTGACCATCGGCTTCGTATGCGCGCTCGTGGCTTCGCTGGCCGCATTCTTCAACAGCTGCGCCACGCTCTTCACCGAAGACTTTTACAAGCCGATGAAGAAGGGCATGAGCGAAAGCCACTACGTCTTCGTGGGCCGCATTGCCACGGTGGTCGTTGTGCTGCTCGGGCTTGCATGGATGCCCATCATGATGAACATGGGCAACCTCTATTCCTACCTGCAGGACATACAGTCGCTCATCGCCCCGGCCATGGTGGCCGTGTTCACACTTGGTATATTCTCGAAGCGCATAACACCGAAAGCCGGAGAATGGGGCCTCATAGGAGGCTTCCTCATAGGCATGCTGCGACTGCTGACCAACGTCGTGACCAATTCAGGCAAAGCGACCATGGACGGCGCATTCTGGGAATACACCACATGGTTCTGGCAAACTAACTGGCTCATATTTGAAGTGTGGCTGCTTGTATTCATCATCATCGCCATGTTCGTGATTTCGCTCTTCACCCCGAAGCCAAGCGCCGAACAGATTGAGGCCATCACGTTTACCGGCAGCTACAAGAAATCAATTCGCGAAAGCTGGAACGCATGGGACGTAGTGGCCACACTTGGTGTAGTGGCCCTATGCGCAGCATTCTACATATACTTCTGGTAAACAGCCTGCCACCGGGATGCCAATGGCCATAACCAAGGCATCCCGGCGGCAGCATTTGCCGCAAAACAATGCCAATGACAACATACTACGAAGGATATTCAAAGGTTCTTGTGTCAGTTGACTGCATCATCTTCGGCTTCGACGAAGGCGAGCTGAAGGTGCTGATAGGCAAGCGGAAGATGGATCCGGGGCGCGACCAATGGTCACTGTACGGAGGATTCGTGGCTGACAACGAAAGCATAGATGACGCAGCTAACCGTGTGCTGTACCAACTCACAGGCATCAGGAACATTTATATGCGCCAGGTGGGAGCGTTCGGAAACGTAGACCGCGACCCTGGTGAGCGAGTAATATCAATAGCATATTACGCCCTCATCAACGTAAACGACTACGGCAGCAGCCTGCAAGAGGAGCACGGACTGCAATGGATGCCCATCAACGGACTGCCGCAGATGTATTCTGACCACAACACCATGGTGGCAAAGGCCCTGAAGAAGATGCAAGGCAAAATATCGCACGAGCCCATCAGCTTCAACCTGCTGCCTAAGCTGTTCACCCTGACGCAACTGCAAAGGCTCTACGAAGCTGTATGCGGAGAGAAGGTGGACAAGCGCAACTTCCGCAAGCGCATAAAAGACATGGACTTCATAGAGAAGACCGAGCTGATAGACAAGACCGGCTCAAAACGCGGTGCCTCGCTTTACAGATTCAACAAGAAAGCCTACAACGAGGACCCGAACTTCAAACTGTAAACAAACAAGAAAGCATAATCATGTTAGAAGAACTGAAAGAAAAAGTATTCAAGGCCAACCTTGACTTGGTGAAACATAACTTGGTAATCTTCACGTGGGGAAACGTATCGGGCATAGACCGCGAGAAGGGGCTGGTGGTAATCAAGCCGTCGGGCGTGAGCTACGACACGATGAAGGCATCAGACATGGTTGTGGTCGACCTCAACAGCGGAAAGGTTGTGGAAGGCGACCTCAACCCATCGTCAGACACGCCGACACACTTGGTGCTCTACAGGGCGTTCCCTGAAATAGGCGGCATAGTGCACACCCACTCCACCTACGCCACAGCGTGGGCGCAGGCAGGCAAGGACATCCCAAACATCGGTACGACTCACGCAGACTACTTCCACGATGCCATACCATGCACTGACGACATGACCGAGGCCGAGGTGAAGGGTGACTACGAGCTTGAAACCGGCAACGTCATCGTGCGCCGCATAGAGGCGGGAAGCATCAACCCTGTCCACACCCCCGGTGTGCTGGTGAAAAACCACGGCCCGTTCGCATGGGGCAAAGATGCAGACAACGCCGTATATAACGCCGTGGTGATGGAACAAGTGGCCAAGATGGCGTTCGTGTCGTTTGCGGTCAACCCCGCCACAACGATGAACCCGCTGCTCGTAGAGAAGCACTTCAGCCGCAAGCATGGCCCCAACGCATACTACGGGCAGAAAAAGAAATGACGAAAAAACAAACAGAATCATAATCAATAACTAAAAAAACATCACAACTATGGTAAAAGCATTTGAGAACCTTGAAGTATGGTTCGTAACCGGAGCACAGCTCCTTTATGGAGGCGATGCCGTCGTACAGGTTGATAACCACTCAAAGATAATGGTCGACGGACTCAATGAATCAGGCAGGCTGCCGATAAAGGTAGTTTACAAAGGAACGGCCAACAGCTCCAAGGAAGTTGCAGACGTGTTCGCCAAGGCCAACAACGACAACAAGTGCGTTGGCGTCATCACGTGGATGCACACATTCTCGCCGGCAAAGATGTGGATTCACGGTCTGCAGATTCTCCACAAGCCGCTGCTCCACCTCCACACACAGTTCAACGAGGAGATTCCATGGGACACTATGGACATGGACTTCATGAACCTGAACCAAAGCGCACACGGCGACCGTGAGTTCGGCCACATAATTGCACGTATGCGCCTGCGCCGCAAGCTTGTGGTGGGCTATTGGAAAGACGCGAAGACTCAAGACCACATAGCCGTATGGGAGCGCGTGTGCGCAGCATGGGCCGACGCACAGGATATGCTGATCATCCGCTTTGGCGACCAGATGAACAACGTAGCCGTGACCGACGGCGACAAGGTGGCAGCCGAGCAGGTGATGGGTTACCATGTTGACTACTGCCCCGTAAGCGAACTGATGGAGTGCCAGAACAACATCAAGGACGAAGACGTGAAAGCACTTGTCGACGAATACTTCAGCCTCTATGAGCACGATGCCGCAATGGAAGACGGGCACACAAAGGAGCATGAGGTTATCTGGAACGCAGCAAAGGCAGAACTGGCCATGCGTGCCATACTGAAAGCCAAAGGCGCAAAGGGCTTCACCACAAACTTCGATGACCTGGGACAGACGGACGGCTCGCACTTCGACCAGATTCCAGGCCTCGCATCGCAGCGACTGATGGCAGAAGGCTACGGCTTCGGAGCAGAGGGCGACTGGAAGTCGGCCGCACTGTACCGCACACTGTGGGTAATGAACCAAGGCTTGGGCGGCGGATGCTCGTTCCTGGAAGACTACACGCTCAACTTCAACGGTGAGCAGAGTGCCATCCTCCAGGCACACATGCTTGAGGTTTGCCCTCTCATTGCTGCCAACAAGCCACGCTTGGAAGTTCATCAGCTCGGCATCGGCGTGCGCAAGGCACAAACAGCCCGCCTCGTCTTCACATCGAAAGTGGGCAAGGGAGTAACAGCAACTGTCGTGGATATGGGCAACAGGTTCCGCATGATAGTCAACGACGTAAACTGCATCGAGCCGAAACCGCTGCCAAAACTCCCCGTTGCATCGGCCCTTTGGATACCGCAGCCCAACTTCGAGGTTGGAGCAGGCTGTTGGATATATGCCGGAGGCACACACCACAGCTGCTTCTCATATGACATTACCGACGAATACTGGCATGACTATGCAGAGATTGCAGGCATAGAGTGTGTGACCATCAACGAAAAGACCACAGTTGAAGACTTCCGCAAGGAACTGCGCTTCAACGAGGTTTACTATATGCTGAACAAAGCGCTCTGCTGAGCCAGTCAACCTAACCAAGAGTTAAAAGAAGCTCCAATGCTTGCACGCAAAGAACCCATGGAGCTTCTTCTAACTCCTTTTATTTCTTTAATTATCAACTTAAAATTACCAATATGAATTCTGACGCTAAATCAATTATATCTAACGGCAAAGCCATTCTCGGCATAGAATTCGGCTCTACACGAATCAAGGCTGTGCTGATTGACCCTGAACACAGACCGATAGCCCAAGGAAGCCACACATGGGAGAACCAACTGGTTGACGGCCTGTGGACATATAGCATCGAAGCTATATGGTATGGGCTGCAAGACTGCTACGCTGACTTGCGCCGCAACGTCAAGGAACAGTATGACATCGAGATAGAAACCCTTGCCGCCATCGGCGTTAGCGCCATGATGCACGGCTATATGGCTTTCAACAAAAAGCAGGAAATCCTTGTTCCGTTCCGCACATGGAGAAACACTAACACGGCCAAGGCCGCCGCTGCATTGTCCGAGCTGTTCGTATACAACATACCTCTCCGATGGAGCATATCGCATCTTTACCAAGCCATACTGGACAACGAGGAACACGTGAACGACATTGATTACCTCACCACACTTGCCGGATATATCCATTGGTTCCTCACAGGCGAAAGAGTGCTTGGCATCGGTGACGCATCTGGAATGCTTCCAATCGACCCGCAGACAAGAGACTATTCGTCTGTGATGATAGACAAATTCGACAAGCTTGTTGCCGGCAAAGGCTATCAGTGGAAACTGGCCGACATCCTGCCCAAAGTGCTACTGGCAGGTGAGAACGCAGGATTCCTTACGCCCGATGGCGCAAAAAGGCTCGACGTGTCAGGCCACTTGAAAGCCGGCATCCCTCTTTGTCCGCCCGAGGGAGACGCAGGAACAGGCATGGTGGCCACCAACGCTGTGAAGCCACGCACAGGAAACGTATCGGCAGGAACGTCGTCTTTCTCAATGATTGTACTTGAAAAAGACCTGTCAAAGCCCTATGAGGTGATTGACATAGTAACGACACCCGATGGAAGCCCCGTCGCAATGGTACACTGCAACAACTGCACCTCCGACCTCAACGCATGGGTCAACCTCTTCAAGGAATACCAAGAACTGCTAGGAGTGCCGGTAGACATGAACTCTGTCTTTGAGAAACTCTACAACCATGCACTGACAGGAGCTCCCGACTGCGGCGGGCTGCTGGCATACAACTATATCTCAGGCGAGCCCGTAACAGGACTGGCAGAAGGCCGCCCTCTGTTTGTGCGCTCGGCAAACGACAAGTTTACCCTTGCCAATTTCATGCGAGCCAATCTCTACGCCGCGGTAGGCGTGCTGAAGATTGGCAACGACATTCTGTTCAACGACGAGCATATCAAAGTTGACAAGATAACCGGGCATGGAGGATTGTTCAAGACCAAGGGCGTAGGCCAGCGCGTACTAGCCGCAGCTCTCAACTCGCCAATCTCTGTAATGGAAACCGCAGGTGAAGGCGGGCCGTGGGGAATGGCCATATTGGGGTCTTACCTTGTCAACAATCCATCCATACTATCACTGGCGGAATTCCTTGACGAAAAGGTGTTTGCTGGAAACACCGGCATTGAGATAGCACCGGAACCAGAAGATGTAGCAGGTTTCGATGCATACATCAGAACATACAAAGCCTGCCTTCCCGTTGAACAAACGGCAGTGAAAGTCAAGTGACATACGTAATATTTATATAAAGCACATTCAAATGAACCACAAACTAATTGCCTGCGGATTGATGCTGGCTTTCGGACTGTACGCCTCGGCCGAAAACAAAGCGCAAATCTCAATATCGACAGCCGAAAGCAAACAGGTTATCCACAAAGAAATATACGGCCAATTTGCCGAACACTTAGGCTCTTGCATCTACGGCGGCTTGTGGGTTGGCGAGAATTCCCCAATCCCAAACGTCAACGGATACCGCAAAGACGTTTTAGAAGCACTGAAGAAACTCCAAGTGCCTGTGCTAAGATGGCCAGGCGGATGCTTTGCCGACGAATACCACTGGATGGATGGCATCGGGCCTAGGGAGCAACGCCCTAAGATGCAGAACAACAACTGGGGCGGAACAATTGAGGACAACTCCTTCGGCACGCACGAATTCCTCAACCTATGCGAAATGCTTGGTTGCGAGCCTTACATCAGCGGCAACGTCGGCAGCGGCACAGTAGAGGAACTTGCCAAGTGGGTGGAATACATGACAAGCGACGGAGACACGCCAATGGCTGCATTGCGCCGCAAGAATGGACGCGAGAAAGCGTGGAAAGTAAAGTTCCTCGGTGTAGGAAACGAAAGCTGGGGATGCGGTGGAAACATGCGCCCCGAGTACTACTCAGACCTCTACCGCCGTTACTCCACTTATTGCCGCAATTATGATGGCAACCGACTTTACAAGATTGCCAGCGGCGCGAGCGACTATGACTATAACTGGACACGCGTGCTCATGGATAACATCGGCCACCGCATGGACGGCGTATCGCTCCACTACTACACAGTAACCGGATGGAGCGGCAGCAAAGGAGCAGCAACAAAGTTCAGCGATGAAGACTATTACTGGACAATGGGGAAGTGCCTTGAAATAGAGGACGTGATTGAACGCCACTCAAAAATCATGGACAAGAAAGACCCCAAGAAGCAAATCGGGCTGCTTGTAGACGAATGGGGAACATGGTGGGATGAAGAGCCAGGAACCGTGCGTGGACATCTCTATCAGCAGAACTCCATGCGCGACGCATTCGTTGCCGCCCTCACGCTCAACGTATTCCATCGCCATACCGACCGTGTGCGCATGGCCAACATCGCCCAAGTGGTCAACGTGTTGCAGTCCATGATTCTCACCGACACAAAAGGCACAGGCCATATGGTGCTCACACCGACCTACCATGTGTTCGAAATGTACAAAGGTTTCATGGGCGCCACCTACTTGCCTCTGGAAATCAAGTGCGACAGCATGGATGTGCGCGGTGACAACCATGCCAAAGGCGGACGCCGCATACCACTTCTCAGCGCTTCAGCTGCAAGGCAGAAAGATGGAGCCATCATCATCTCAATGGCCAACGTCAGCCTCGACGAAACACAAGACGTGGAAATAGCTCTCGGCAACATAAAGCCAGAAAATGTGAGCGGTCGCATACTGAGTTGCAAGTCAGTGACTGACTACAATGACTTCGAACACCTTGAGAATGTATGCCCACGAGAATTCAAGTCAGCAAAGCTCAGCAAAGGCACACTCAAAGCCAGCATCCCTGCAAAGTCGATTGTCGTGCTTAACCTAAAATGAGACAACACAACATGAATATCAGCGTGACTTCCTTCGCGCTTGCCTTGCTGCTCGCCACCACTTCCACCACGGCACTCGCTGCCCCAAAGCAACGGAATGCAGTGCCCAAATATGCTGGATACATATTTGCATACTTTGAGGGTACTGGCAAGCCTGAGGCACAGGAGCACCTGCGTTTCGCCATCAGCGAGGACGCAAAGAACTGGTTTGCGCTCAACAAGAACCGCCCCGTGGTAAGTTCTGACAGCATCAGTGAAAGCGGCGGCATACGCGACCCACACATCCTGCGTGGCGAAGACGGCAAGACGTTCTACATTGTGGCAACGGACATGAACACCCGCAAGTATGGCTGGAAAGAGAATCCCGGCATTGTGATGATGAAGTCCGACGACCTTGTAAACTGGTCACACGCCAAGATCAACCTCGCAATGGCTTACCCAGACAACTTCGGCGATGCCTATTGGGTATGGGCGCCCCAGACCATTTACGACAAGAAAGCCGGCAAGTACATGATTTATTTCACCCTGCAGCGCAATGACCGCAAGACCCTGATTACGTATTATGCCTACGCCAATGCTGACTTTACGGGTTTTGAATCCGAGCCGAAGGTGCTCTTCAGCGCCAAGTATGGCAGCATAGACAATGACATCATCTACAAAGACGGCAAGTATCACCTGTTCTACAAAGGCAACACAAAGGATGTCAGCGGGAAAGAAGTGAAGAACGGCATACAGCAAGCAACTTCGCGCAGCCTTCACGGCAAATGGAAAGAAGACTTCAAGTACATCGATGCATACGCCGGAACGAAAACCCACGTTGAAGGCTCTGGCGTGTTCAAGCTCAACGACCGCGATGAATACGTTCTCATGTACGACCTGTACTCCAGCGGCCGCTATGAATACCAGACTTCAAAAGACCTCAAGACGTTCACGGGCAAGCCACAATCATTCAGGAAGGACTTTTCCCCGAGGCATGGCACTGTGACCTCGCTCACAGCCGATGAGATGCGACAGCTGCAAGAAAAGTGGGGCTACGTGCTCAAGCATGAGCTTGAGACCTGCGGCAACCCTGTCTTCAGCCACAAGTTCACTGCCGACCCGGCCGCCCTTGTGCTCGGCGACACGCTCTGGCTGTTCGCCGGTGAGGATTATGCCGGCAACCAGCGAGGTTACACGATGAAAAACTGGCTGGTGTTCTCCACAACCGACATGAAGCACTGGACAGAATACCCAGTACCCCTCCGCCCTACAGACTTCAGCTGGGCCAAAAACCGCCCTGCCTACGCAGGCCACGTGGCACAGCGCAACGGCAAGTTCTACTGGTACGTAAGCACCAACAGCGGCGGCATAGGCGTAGCCGTGGCCGACCGCCCCGAGGGGCCATACAAAGACGCGCTCGGCCGACCTCTGCTCACCAACAAAGACTGCTTTGCCTCAACCCACAGCTGGGCCTGCATCGACCCGGCAGTTTTCATCGACGACGATGGGCAGGCATACCTTTTCTGGGGCAACCGTGAATGCTACTATGTCAAGCTAAAGGACAACATGACTGAGACCGAAGGCGAGATACACCAAGTCGCCATCGACTCCTCGCACCCATTCACCGAAGCCCCGTGGGTACACCGACACAACGGCAAATACTATCTCACATACGCCTCTGGGTGGCCTGAGAAAATTGCCTATGCCATGGCCGACAGCATCGGCGGACCTTACGAAACAAAAGACGTGATTTCGGAGATTGCCGGAAACAGCAACACCACCCACCCTGCCATAGTCAACTTCCGCGGCAAATGGATTTTCTTATCGCACAACGGCGGACTGCCTGAAGGCACGAGCTACAGCCGCTCAATCACTGCCGAAGAAATGGGCTACAACCCCGACGGCACAATAAAGAAAATCAACCCAACCACTGAAGGAGTGACTTTCAAGGAGTGGAGCGGCAACCCCATACTGCCTGGACTCCACGCCGACCCCGAGGTTCTGTATTCAGAGAAGACTGGCCGCTACTACATCTACTCCACCACCGACGGTTACCCAGGCTGGGGCGGATGGTATTTCACGTGCTATTCGTCTGACAACCTTGTAGACTGGCGCGACGAAGGCATCGTCTTTGATGTCTGCAAGCAGACAAAATGGGCCAGCGGCAACGCATGGGCACCGGCAATAATAGAGAAAAAGATTGATGGCAAATACAAGTATTTCTTCTATTACAGCGGCAATGCCGGCAAGGCAAAGGCCATCGGGGTGGCAATGTCCGACGACCCGGCAGGCCCATTCGTAGACTTGGGCCGCCCCATGGTAGACAAACGCCCGTCAGGACTGAAGAACGGCCAGCAGATTGACGTCGACGTGTTCCACGACCCAGACACAGGCACTGACTACCTATACTGGGGCAATGGCTACATGGCCGGCGCCAAGCTCAACGCAGACATGACATCAATCGACACCACCACGCAACGGCTCATGACCCCGCGGGGCGGCAGCCTGCGTGACTACAAGTATCGCGAAGCCCCTTACGTATTCAAGCGCAACGGACTGTACTACTTCCTATGGAGCGTGGATGACACCGGCTCACCCAATTATCACGTTGCCTACGGCACAAGCAAGTCACCCCTTGGCCCAATCGAAGTGGCAGAAGACCCTGTTATACTCATCCAGGAACCAGGCGAGGAGATTTACGGTCCGGCACACAACAGCGTGCTGCAAATACCTGGCAAGGACGAGTGGTACATAGTTTATCACCGCATAAACAAGGGCTACCTGCCCAAGGCCAAGGGGCCGGGCTACCACCGCGAGGTGTGCATCGACAAACTTGAGTTCAATGCCGACGGAACAATAAAACGCACCATCCCTACTCACAAAGGCATAAAGGCAATCAAATAACCAAACAAAACAATAAACAATCATGAACGACAAGAAACTAATGACACTTGCAGCCGACAACATTCGCATACTGGCTGCATCGATGGTAGAGAAAGCCAAGTCGGGCCACCCGGGCGGAGCCATGGGCGGTGCCGATTTCATAAACGTGCTGTTCTCCGAATTCCTCGTGTACGACCCCGAGAACCCCTCATGGGAGGGCCGCGACCGCTTCTTCCTCGACCCGGGCCACATGTCGCCGATGCTCTACAGTGCGCTCTGCCTGCAGGGCAAGTTCACGCTCGACGAGCTTAAGGAGTTCCGCCAGTGGGGCTCTCCCACCCCTGGCCACCCGGAGCGCGACATTGAGCGCGGCATTGAGAACACCTCTGGCCCGCTCGGCCAGGGCCACACCTTCGCCGCCGGCGCTGCCGTGGCAGAGAAGTTCCTCGAAGCCCGCCTTGGCAAGGAAGTCATGCAGCACAAGGTATACGCATACATCTCTGACGGCGGAGTGGAGGAAGAAATCTCCCAAGGCACAGGCCGCATTGCCGGCATACTCGGCCTCAACAACCTCATCATGTTCTACGACTCAAACGAGATACAGCTCTCCACCGAGTGCAACGTTGTGATGAATGAAGACACCGAGGCCAAGTACAAGGCATGGGGATGGAACGTAATCAAAATCAACGGCAACGATGCCGACGAGATTCGCGAGGCCCTCAAGGCTGCGCAGAAAGAAGAGAAGCGCCCCACCCTCATCATTGGCAAGACGGTGATGGGCAAAGGCGCGCTCAAGGCCGACGGCACGAGCTATGAGCACAACATCGGCACACACGGCGCACCACTGGGAGGCGACGCATATGTGAACACCATCAAGAACCTCGGCGGCAATCCCGACGAACCGTTCACAATCTTCCCCGAGGTGGCAAAGCTCTATGCTGACCGCAAGGAAGAACTGAAAAAAATCGTCGCCGAGCGCCACGCAGCCGAAGCTGAATGGGCAAAGGCCAACCCCGAGAAAGCTGCCTTGATGAAAGAATGGTTCAGCGGCAAGGCTCCCAAGGTGGATTGGAGCGTGCTCACCCAGAAAGAAGGCTCTGCCACCCGCGCAGCCAGCGCAGCCTGCCTTGGCGTGCTCGCCGAGCAGGTACCCAACATGATTTGCGCCTCTGCCGACCTTTCAAACTCTGACAAGACCGACGGTTTCCTAAAAAAGACCCACGCACTGCAGGCCGACGACTTCAGCGGAGCATTCTTCCAGGCCGGTGTAGCCGAGCTGACCATGGCTTGCATGTGCATCGGTATGTACCTGCATGGCGGTGTCATCCCTGCCTGCGGCACATTCTTTGTATTCTCAGACTACATGAAGCCCGCCGTGCGCATGGCGGCACTGATGGAAGTGCCCATCAAGTTCATCTGGACTCACGACGCATTCCGCGTCGGCGAAGATGGCCCCACCCACGAACCCGTTGAGCAGGAAGCACAGATACGCCTCATGGAGAAGCTGAAAAACCACCACGGACGCGACAGCGTGCGCGTGTTCCGCCCGGCCGATGCCGACGAGACCACCGTCTGCTGGGCCATGGCCATGGAGAATACCGAGACTCCGACAGCTCTCATATTCTCACGCCAGAACATAGCCAAGCTGCCCGCAGGCAACGACTATGAGCTGGCCCGCAAGGGGGCATATGTAGTGGCCGGCAGCGACGCTGACTATGACATCATACTGCTGGCCGACGGCTCGGAGGTGTCTACGCTCGTAGCCGGAGCCGAACTGCTGCGCAAGGACGGCATCAAGGTGCGCATAGTGAGCGCCCCGAGCGAAGGCCTGTTCCGCAGCCAGCCACGCGAGTATCAGGAGAGCGTGCTGCCAAGCGGTGCCAAGGTGTTCGGAATGACTGCCGGACTGCCCGTAACGCTCGAAGGGCTTGCCGGCTCCAACGGCCGCGTGTTCGGCATGCCGAGCTTCGGTTTCTCCGCCCCGTACAAGGTGCTCGACGAGAAACTGGGTTACACGGCTGAAAACGTGTACAGGCAGGTGAAAGACTTCATAGCTGAATGACCCGGCCATGGACATAAAGACAATAGGACTGGCATCCGACCACGCCGGCTTCGAGCTGAAACAGTATGTGATGGAATACTGCCGCGCCCACGGCTACGCCTACAAGGACTACGGCACATACTCCACCGAGAGCTGCGACTACCCTGATTACGGCCATGCGCTCGCAAAAGGCATAGAGGCTGGCGAGGTATACCCAGGCATAGCCATCTGCGGCAGCGGCGAGGGAATCAGCATGACGCTCAACAAGCACCAGGGCATACGGGCCGCACTTTGCTGGATGCCTGAGATTGCACACCTGGCGCGCCAGCACAACAATGCCAACGTGCTGGTTATGCCAGGCCGGTTCATTGGCAACGACATGGCCAAGGACATAATGGACGAGTTCTTCGCCACCGACTTTGAGGGCGGACGCCACCAAAAGCGCATAGACAAGATGCCGCTCGGCCGTTGACCTCTCAACAGCGGCAACCTACAATGAAGTTGCCGACACTCAAGACCATGGTGCTGAATGCGCCGCCACATTTTACAAGCCGGGGTTGCCAGCCATATTGCAGCCCCGGCTTTTTTGCATCCTCACTCCTTGGCAGAAAAACAAACCCAAATGCAAAATGTCACCAGTGAACACAAAACAAGCCTGCTCATACACTGCGCAAGCCAGCCTGCAACACGCAAGAGCAAACCTTACGGGCCGTTTCGCAGCCTAAAACGGCACATACCTGCAAGTCATTGACAATCAACCTGTTGGCACAGCAATGCAAAAAGAGCTGTGCGATGTCATGAAATATTCGAGCCAACAAGCATATTTTATAGGATATTTCAACTAAATTTGCACCGGCAGGCATAGCACACAACTGCCACTATGCCCAACGGCACGACAAAGCCAATGACGATTGCCTGCCAAACTTGGCAATGGCGCCAAGCTTTAACGGCTGCATGACACCATATTTAAGACAAAGAACCCCATAGAAAGGAAAACAAGCACAATGGAAATAGAACCGATAGCAAGATTCTGCTCACCGTTCACGTCGAAGTTCGGCATACCGCGCCAGAGCGGCGTGGTACCCGAACTGCGCGGACGCATAGTGATGCTGCCACCATACAACTCTGCCGACCCGCTGCGAGGGCTCGACGGATACGACTACCTGTGGCTGATATGGGGATTCTCTGCCAACGAGGGGGCAGCGAAACACCTGACAGTGCGCCCTCCGCGCCTTGGGGGCAACGAGCGCATGGGCGTGTTCGCCACGCGCTCCCCGTTCCGCCCTAACAACATCGGGCTGTCGGCCGTAAAGATTGAAAGCATCAACCTCGAAGCAAAAGACGGCCCGGAGATATGCGTAAGCGGGGCCGACCTGATGGACGGCACACCCATATACGACATAAAACCCTACATAGCGTTCACCGACAGCCACGCAGAGGCCCGCAGCGGCATCGTTGACTCAGAGGCGTGGAGCACCTTGGCCGTTGCCGACCCGGACGGCTTGCTGGCCTACATGGACAGGGAAGAGGCCGCCGCCCTGGCACACACGCTGGAGCAGGACCCGCGACCGCACTACCACGACGACCCGCTGCGCATTTACGGCATGCCTTTCGGCCAATGGGAAGTGCGCTTCAGAGTCTGCAGAGGCCAGCTTACCATCGTTTCGCTCACACGTGGCAGAGAGTGAAAGCTATTCTTTTTCAAACCTGACAATAATGTTCTCGAACCCCATGGCGCGGAGCATACCACGGAACTGCGCGTCGGCATTGTTCTCGGCACTGCGTATGTTGGCCCGGGTGAAACCGTGGCTGAGCATCTGGTTGTAAGCGCGGCGGTACATGGCTTCACGGTCAGCGGCAGTCCAACGGCCACTCTCAAAAAACGACTTGGTGCGGGCCTCGTCGATGAAGTCATGGTCAAGCAGGCTGATGGGTGGCAACGTCACCACCACCGTGTCGCCCCTGGCTGCCAGCCAGCCGGGCTTAGCCTTGCCCAGGTCGATGCCAAAGCGCATCGTGCCGTAATATATGCGCACAAGGTGGTCGTCGCGGAAGAATCCGCGGCGCACGGTGTCAACCAGTTCCTCGTCGCTGACGGAGAGGAACTCCCACTGGCCAATGGCCTTGATGGCGGTTATCTGCTCCGGGGTTATCTCTATCTTCTTGTCAGAACCAACAGCCACAGAGCTGCGACGCAGCGAGTGCGATGCCCAGACTACCGCGCAGGCCACGGCCACCAAGGCAAGGGCAATGGCCGCAAGGCGCAAATTGGATATTTTCCCAAGCAGTTTTTTCATCATTCAACGGTTGACTTGTCAAGTAAGATGCTTAAGTCGCTGTCAGTATATTCCTTGCGGAATGCAATGGTTATGTCGCCCTCATCATACCCCATCTGCACAACCATGGGTATGAGCACGCGGGCAGCATTCTCGCGCGCAGTCTCAATGATGCCCATGCGCGGTATGGCGGCAATGATGGCAGCCCGCCCCTGCCGCTCAAAATCGGCCATCTCAGCGTCTGTGAAACGCGAGCGCGTAAGCGCCACATACTCCTTGGTGTTCTTGTGGTCTACCTTGCTGCTGGTAAGCATCACCTTCGGGTCAGGCAGTATGATGGTTATCTTCTTGCCTCGCCGCTCAACATTGCGCTCGGAAAATCCGCTGAAGTCAATGTAAGCCTTCAGCTTGGCGTCCATAGGGATTGCTATCTTGCGGTCGCCGAGCGGCAGCTTGATGTTGAAATCACGGTTGAGCACGTTGCCCTTCAGGCGTACAATGTCGTCATAGGTAACAATCTTGTGAACGTCATACTCCGCCGTATACAGCCGCGAGCACTTCTGCACCTGCATGATGAGCATCGGCACGGTGTCGATGGCCGCAGGGACCGACGGGCCGCCTCTTCCGTCACGCCGCGAGCATGAACAAGCCATGGCGGCACATACAATGAATAAAAGCAATATCTGTCTCATTTCAGCATACATTTTCGCAGTCACCGGCTCCGTGGATGCCAGCCCATGCTGTCATACCGCAAAAGGGCGAAAAGCAACACGGTGGCCCGGCTTGCCCAGTGCGCAACTTGCCTTGTGCAAAGATACGGAAAATATCAATATAAGTGCCTAACAGCCATGTCTTTTTATCAAGCATACACAATATAAATGAGACTGACTGAAAGAAAATCCTTATGCCGGACAGGGGAAAAACGGGCATGAAACCTTTTTTTTCAGCCATGAAGATTAAACCAAAACAAATCCTGTGCGTCATAATAGTGGTTGCAACCAATTGGCAAAAGAAAAGTTGGACACTCAAAAACAGTAAAGACAATGAAAAAAACGATAGTAGGGCTGATGGCCACCTTCATGATTGGTGCGACCGCAATGGCTCAAAGCCAGGCAACTGACAATACGGAACGCATACAGAAACGCACGGAATATGTAGCAAAGAAATACGGACTGGACGACTCGCAGGCCAAAAAGCTCTTGGAGCTCAACACGAAATATGCTGATGTGATGGTTCCAAGGATGGCTCCAAAAGGCGGAAGGCGAGGCGGAAGGGCCATGGGCCAGAGGCCACGTGGCGGCAATGGAATCCCGCAAATGAGGCGCGACTCAACCGCACGCCGCCCGCAAATGACCGAGGAACAAAGGGCAAAGTTCGAGGAGAGACTGAAGCAAATGGAAGAGCAGCGCAATGCCTATGACAAGGAACTGCAGGCCATCATGACCGAAGCCCAATACAAGAACTACAAAGCAGACATAGAAAAGCGCCAAAATGCCAGGCAAAGACGATAAAAAGAAACCGTTTTACATCGATTCATAGTGATTTAGGTTTATATAGGCTACGGGCAAGCGAGCCCTATTTGTAAGATGAAAATAGGCAATAGTCTGAAAAAGGCAGAATGCTGTATTTACAAGGATAACCGGGGGCGCACCATGCAAATGGAGGCGCCCCCATTCTTTTCACAAACAGCCACATACACACTATTGCCAAGTCTCATTGCTTTCGTTCATATTACGCTCCTTGCAAGAAAAAGGCAACAACCAACAGGCTTGAGTCAGAAAAAATTAGTAACTTTGTGCTCAATAACATTCAACTATGCAGATTAAACAAATCATACCTATGCTTGCCATCGGAATGATGGCGGCAACCATCTACGGATGCGGAGGCAAGAAAGAGAGCGACACGATAATCGCAACTAAGGTTGAAAAGAAAAAAACTTCGGCACCAATAAGGATGCAGGACTATACCCAAAAGCTTGACATCGACTGGAACGGAAACAAGATGACCAGCGAAATTCACCGGACAAGCGATGACAGCCTGGCAATGGTGGCCGACGAGACCGGGCAAAAGTTTGTGGACAACAGCATCGAACTGACCGTAAGCAGGAGCGACGGAAGCGTGTTTTTCCACAAGACATTCACCAAACAAACATTCAACGAACATCTCGACGACGACTATCGCAAGACCGGAATACTTGAAGGACTTGTGTTCGACAGGGTGGACGGCAACAGTCTTAGATTCGCTGCAAGCGTAAGCCACCCTCAAACAGATGAATACATACCTCTCGTCGTCACGCTCTCAAAAACCGGAGCAATGGGCATTGAGCGTGACACACAGCTGGACACAAGTGCCAGCGACGGGGAAATGGAATAAGGTTGAAGGCTAAAGCGAAAAAGAAAAAAGGCAGAAAAGGCTGAGCCGCTGTGTTGCAGACGGATATTCAAGCATCATCCACAACACGGCGGCACAGCCTTTTCTACCTTTTTACTTTACTTATTTTACACTTTTACTTCATGCGCGTAATCTCCGCACCTGCCATGAGGAATGCACCAAGACCGTAATCATCGAAGTCTGGCTCACGGTCGTAAGTCACAGGCTGGGCCTCTTTGGGCTCCTTGCCTGTTCCTTGGACATAACCCAGGAAGCCATTGGGATGCAGACAATCTTTCACCATCGCATTCCACGCCTTGTAAATCACGGGTGCGAACTCATCAGCGTCAAGCAATCCGTGGTTCACTCCGTAAGCCATTCCGTATGCAAACATGGCTGTTCCCGTCAGTTCTTTGCCTCCATAGTTTGACGGGTCGTGCAAGCTAACGTTCCAGAAACCGTCCTCGCGCTGCAGAGGCTTAAGAGCCTTGCACATCGAAACAAGCATTGTCTCATACTCCTTGCGGTGTTGTTCACCCGGCGGCAGCAACTCCAGCACACGCGCCATGGCCATGACAATCCATCCGTTGCCGCGTGACCAGTAGCAGTCCTCGCCGTTCGGCTCCTTGTATGGAGGGTCGAAGTCGGCATCGCGCCACCAAAGCGAGTCCTTCGGATTATAGAGTCCATTGTCGCCATGCTTCGTCTTGGTGAACATATACATATCGTATGCACGGTCGTAATAAGCCTTGTTGCCGGTGAGATTGCCCATCTGTATGAATATCGGCATCGCCATCTGCACTGCATCTATCCACGACCAGTCATCAATCTTGTCTGTTGCCATCATCGTGTCGATAGCCGAGCGTATGGCAGTAATATACCTTTCCGGCTTCTTCGGGTCGCGCTGGTAAAGGTAAATGTATGTCTGCCCGGCACAAAGGTTGTCAGCGTTGCGCGGAAGCACGCCGTTCTTCGTGCCTCTCAAGCCCCACTTGTGCTTCTCGCCCCACTCTATTGCGTAATCGATATAGCGCTGCTGAGGGTCAACTTCATACAAGTCCATGAGTCCTTCGAAGTAGCATCCGCGTGTCCAAAGGTTGGCCTCATAGTTCTTCTTGCGCGAAGGATAAGGAATAACCTGCCCCGGATCGCTCCATTTATTCATGAAATAGTCATTAGCCACCCTCATGGCTGTGATGACACTTTTCTTCGAAGGCTTTGCCTCGTTGGCCGCCCCTGCCGGCAAGGCCGCTGCAAATAGAGCCACGCACAGGATCGGCGAGATTAGTTTCTTCAGTTTCATAACAATTGATTTAATACGTATTTATTGTTAATTTATAGTTTTATATCATCAATGTTTCCTCTTTCGCGCATCATAATTTGCATATCTGAAGCACATAAACGCCTCACACTGCCATCGGCAGAGGCACTTCGTCAATGCCACCGGCGCACACATACATTGCAAAAATACTACTTTAATCCTGCAATCAAGGGGAAGCGGGCTTGCATTTAGTCTATTTTAACAACAAACAACACCCCAGCATAACTGCACTACCGCGCGACCACGGGCCGGGCAAGCTCATCCCAACAGTCACGCAGGTCTGTCATGCACCCGAACACTATGCCTGCGCCTTCGTCTGAAAGCACCTGTGAGGGTAGCGGCCCGGTATTCACAGCCACAGTGAACACCTTTGCCGCCACGCCGGCGCGCACTCCGAGCGGCGCATTCTCGACCACGACGGCCTCCCACGGCTCCACCCCCGCCTTGGCCAAGCCCTTTAAATAAGGTTCGGGATGGGGCTTGCCGCGGCTTACATCGAAACTCGACACAATCAAGTCAGGGCTTACAAGCCCCCGGAAGTCATAAACCAGCTTTTCGAGCAGCGAATGCTGGCCGCTGCCAGTCACCACCACAATCTTCATCCCCATGCTCTTTATCTTGCGCTGCAGGTCGACCACACCCTCCATTATCTGCGCCTGAGGACACAGGGAGAACAGCCGCGACTTCTCTGCATACATCCGTTGGGCCTCGTCGTCGCTTAACTCGCGGTGCCACTGCTCCCGCGCCTTGAGCTTTATGGTCTCCACCCCGCGCATTCCTTCATACTTGTAAGCCTCAGCCTCTGTCATGTCGATGCCGAACCCCGCCATCGACTCATGCCAGCTGCGGGCGTGGTTGGGCATGGAGTCATAAAGGACCCCGTCCATGTCGAAAAGAACGGCCTTGGGGCAGAATTCCCCAAAGCCGTTCTTACGCAAATATTCTTCTATCTTATCCTGATACATTTCTATTCAATCTGTCTGTAATTGTTAAGCCTCCTTGGCCAGCCTCTCCTTTATGGCCTTGCTGTCGGCCTCATACCCTGGCTTGTCAAGAAGCGCAAACATATTCTTCTTGTATGCCTCCACGCCGGGCTGGTTGAACGGGTTCACCCCAAGCACATTGCCGCTGATGCCGCAAGCTATCTCGAAGAAATATATGAGCTGGCCGATGCAGTACTCGTCGAGTACAGGCACGCTGATACGTATGTTAGGCACGCCGCCATCCACATGGGCAAGTCGTGTTCCCAGTTCCGCCATCTTGTTCACCTCGTCAACGCGCTTGCCTGCAAGGAAGTTAAGCCCGTCAAGGTTCTCCTCGTCAAACGGGAAAAGCAGCTTGTTGTTGGGCTGCTCAACGCTGATTACTGTCTCGTAGATGGTGCGCTCGCCCTGCTGGATCCACTGGCCCATTGAGTGCAGGTCGGTGGTGAAATCGCACGATGCAGGGAAGATGCCCTTGCCGTCCTTGCCTTCACTCTCGCCGTAGAGCTGTTTCCACCACTCGCTGAAGTAATGCAGCTTGGGCTGGTAGTTAACCATTATCTCTATCTTCTTGCCGGCCTCGGCATACAAGGCGTTGCGCACAGCGGCATAGATGGCTGCGGGATTCTGCTCGAAGGGCACGTCGATGGCGCACGCCTTCTCCATGTCTGCGGCACCGCCAACGAGCTTCGTGATGTCAAAGCCTGCACAGGCGATGGGCAGCAGGCCGACGGGCGTAAGCACTGAGAAGCGCCCGCCGACGTTGTCGGGGATGACAAAAGTCTTGTATCCCTCCTTGGTGGCAGCCGCACGGGCAGCGCCCTTGGTTGCATCTGTAACGGCAACGATCACCTTGCGTGCCTCGTCCTTGCCCCTCTGGTCCTCGCACTGCTTCTTCAGCAGGCGGAAAGTGAGCGCGGTCTCGGTCGTCGTGCCAGACTTGGATATGTTGATTACTCCGAATTTCTTGCCTTTCAGATATTCGGTAAGTTCTGAGAGATAGTCCTCGCCGATATTGTTGCCTGCAAAAAGTATCACAGGATTCTTACCGTCGGCCACGAGCCAGCCGAACGAATTACCCAGAGCCTCGATCACGGCGCGCGCCCCGAGGTAGCTGCCGCCGATGCCTGCCACTACGATTGCCTCGCAGTTGGCCCGCAAGGTGTCGGCACAGTCCTGTATCTCTTGCAAGAACTCTTGCGTGATGGATGTAGGCAGGTGGAGCCATCCGAGGAAATCGTTGCCCGGGCAAGTGCCTTCTTCGAGTGCCTTGCGCGCCTCGTTCACTTTAGGTTCGTAAGCCTTCACTGCACCTTCAGCCAGGAACTGCTTGGCCTTGGTGACGTCTAAGCTGATAGTTTTCATTGGTTTGAGTTTTTATATGGTTAGTTTTGCATTTTCCTTGCCACCTCCACCTTGGCGTGCAGCCCAGCAGGCCGTCAACGGAACGAGTCCGTGAGCAACTTAATCTCTATCTGCGGGCTTATGCGCTCGTAGAGTATGTTGTACACGGCATCGAGGATTGGCATGTTCACGTGCAAGTGGCGGTTTATCTCCTTCATGCACTTGGTGCCGAAGTAGCCCTCGGCTATCATTTCCATCTCTATCTGCGCGCTCTTCACGCTGTAGCCCTTGCCTATCATGGTGCCGAACGTGCGGTTGCGCGAGAAGTTGCTGTAGCCCGTCACGAGCAGGTCGCCGAGGTAAACGGAGTCATATACGTTGCGCTCAAGCGGGTTGACGGCATAGAGCAGGCGCGCCATTTCCTGCACGGCGTTGGCCATGAGCACTGCCTGGAAGTTGTCGCCGAACTTCAGTCCGCTGCATATGCCGGCCGCAATGGCATAGACATTCTTCAGCACCGACGAGTATTCTATGCCCACCACGTCGTCACTGGTCTTCGTCTTGATGTATTCGCTGGAGAGCACGTCGGCGAAAGCCTGCGCCTTGTCGCGGTCGGAGCACGCCACAGTGAGGTACGACAGCCGCTCCAGGGCCACCTCCTCGGCGTGCGAAGGCCCCCCGAGGCAGGCCAGGTTCTCGTATGGCACGTCGTACACCTGGTGGAAGTACTCCGAGCAGACAAGGTTCTCGTCTGGCACGATGCCCTTGATGGCCGTCACAACGAACTTGTCCTTCAGCCTGACGCGGAGCTTCTTGAGGTGGTTCTTGAGGTAGGGCGACGGCGTTACGAACACGAGCGTGTCGTAGTTGTCGGCAATCTTGTTGATGTCGCTCGAGAACGATATCTCGTCGATGTTGAAGCGCACGCCCATGAGATATGCCGGGTTGTGGCCAAGCCGCCGGAAATCCTCTATGCGGTCGTCGCGCCGCATATACCATCCGATGTGGCGGGTATGCCCCACCACAATCTTGGCAATGGCCGTAGCCCAACTGCCTCCGCCTATGATTGCAATTTTTCCGCAGTCGAACATTGCTTCACTTGCTTGTTGGCATGGTGGCGGCAGCAGGCGCGCCCATGGCCCCGCCTGCCATCCATGCCTATGTGTCTCACTTCGCGGCGGCCTCAATCCACGCCGCGAACGTCTCTACCTTCGGGTTTTCGTAGCCCAGCTTGTACTTCTTGTTCACCCCGCAGGCATCCATCTGCAGCTTCTGCGGGTTGACGTCCTTTATGTCTTGCACGAGGTAATAGCCGCACTTGTTGAGCACAGGCACCCACTCGGCAGGCACGCCCACGGCGGCCCACTCCTCGGCGGTGCTGCGCGGGGCTTTCTTCTCGGGCCTCATCTGCGGGAAGAAGAGCACCTCCTGTATGTACGTCTTGCCCGTCATGAGCATTACGAGGCGGTCTATGCCGATGCCGATGCCGCTCGTGGGCGGCATGCCGTACTGCAGCGCGCGCAGGAAGTCTTGGTCTATTATCATGGCCTCGTCGTCGCCCTTGTCGGCCAGGCGCATCTGCTCCTTGAAGCGCTCCTCCTGGTCTATCGGGTCGTTAAGCTCTGAGTAGGCGTTGGCCAGCTCCTTGCCGTTAACCATCAGCTCAAAACGCTCGGTCAGTCCGGGCTTGGAGCGGTGCATCTTCGTGAGCGGAGACATCTCGACGGGGTAGTCGGTAATGAACGTGGGCTGGATGAACGTGCCCTCGCAGAACTCGCCGAATATCTCGTCGATGAGCTTTCCCTTGCCCATCGTGTCGTCAATCTCCATGCCGAGCTTGCCGCACACCTCGCGTATCTGGGCCTCGTCCATGCCCGTGAGGTCGTAGCCCGTCTTCTCCTTTATCGCGTCGAGTATGGGAAAGGCGGCGGTAGGGAGCCTTGAAGCTGACCATGTTGCCGTCGATCTCGCGCTCGGTGGAGCCGTTCACGGCTATGCACACCTCTTCGAGCAGCTTCTCAGTGAAGGCCATCATCCAGTTGTAGTCCTTGTACTGCACGTAGAGTTCCATGCAGGTGAACTCCGGGTTGTGGTTGCGGTCCATGCCTTCGTTGCGGAAGTTCTTCCCTATCTCGTACACACCCTCGAAGCCGCCGACTATCAGTCGCTTCAGGTAAAGCTCCGTGGCTATGCGCATGTACATGTCGGTGTCGAGCGCGTTGAAGTGCGTGATGAACGGCCTTGCGCTCGCCCCGCCGGCAATGGTCTGCAGCGTTGGCGTCTCCACCTCGGTGTACCCGGCCTCGTCGAGCACGCGGCGTATGGTGCTTATCACCTTGGCGCGCTTCAGGAAGGTATCCTTCACGCCGTCGTTCACCACAAGGTCCACGTAGCGTTGGCGGTAGCGCAGCTCGGGGTCGTCAAACTTGTCGTAGGCCACGCCGTCCTTGTACTTCACTATGGGCAGCGGCTTGAGGCTCTTCGAGAGCAGCGTCAGCTCCTGCGCGTGTACAGAGATTTCGCCTGTCTGCGTGCGGAACACAAAGCCCTTCACGCCGATGAAGTCGCCTATGTCGAGCAGCCGCTTGAACACCTTATTATATAAGTCCTTGTCTTCGCCCGGACAGATGTCGTCGCGGGTGATGTACACCTGTATCCTGCCTTTCGAGTCCTGGAGTTCGGCAAAGCTGGCCTTGCCCATCACGCGGCGGCTCATCATGCGCCCGGCTATGCACACCTCGCACGGCTCGCCCTCATCGCTGAAGTTTGCCTTTATGTCGGTGGAGAAAGCGTTGGTGGGATACTCCGCAGCGGGGTACGGGTCAATGCCCATGTCGCGCAGCTCCTGCAAGCTCTGGCGCCTGCCTATTTCCTGTTCACTCAGTTCCAAAACGTTCATAATATTCGAATGTCATTCTGATTGTAGCTGCAAATTTACGAAAATATTTTGAATGCGCGCCGGTTTTTACTTTTATTATCACCTGCCGGCCCCTGCCTTGTTTGTAAATCAAAGTTACCTCTGCTCCCGCCCTGCGCAGTGGGCTGTGTGCCAGCGCGTTGCGGCAAGGCCCGTTTCTGCCCGCAAGACAGGCCGTTTCGCACTCCCATACGGGCTGTCTGGCGTTGCAATACGGGCTGTTTGGCATTTCCGCATCGGGCCGCACCGGCCGCAAAGAGGCTTTTGTAAGGCAAAATTACCGGCTTGGAGCCATCAGCAAAGGCCGGTCCAAGCCTTGAATCATATCAAAACACAAAGTTTCATGGGCAATATTCAATGCCAAACTACCAAAATTGGTAGTCATGCATGAATATAAACTCTATAATTTTGCAACCGTTTCAAAAATTTAAATTTATGTACAAAACTATTTTAATCATGACAATTGCGGCTACGATGGCACAGGCCGCAAACGCCCAGGCGGGAATCGGCCTTACCGACGAGGAACGCGCTGCGACTGAAAAGCACAAAAAGGAGCTGGGTTCCCGATGGCGTGTATGTGGCTAACGTCACGTCTGGCAGCAGCCGATTCCGTGCTATAATCATAAAAAGAAGAGGTGCGCTAAGAAAAAAGTTTTGCTGTTAGCAATATTATTGCTAAATTTGCTTCCTGTAATGAAAAGCGGGAGGCTCATGCTCGGCACTGCCACGCTCTCTGCCCAGAACATGGGCAACGAAAGCGGCTCTACAATCTACCACTGCACCGACAAAGTCGGATTCGAGTACGCCTCGCCGTGACCGTGCGAAGAAGCCCCATGAACAACCCCTTGCCTTATATGCCACGAGTCGCTGCCCCGCAAATCCTTGGATGGCCGATGGCACAAGCGTTATCCTTCAGGAAGCTTTGCAGATAGCTTCGGCAGAGACAAAAGAGGCAAAGTGAGATTCTTTTATTAAAAATAAAGGGATTTATATACTTAATTACACTAAATTAAATGCTACAATATTTGTGTATTGTGTAAAATTTTACTATCTTTGCATATAACATATATTATGTGTGTATGGTAGTACAATTTAAGTCCTTAAACGACCTTTTGCGTGCCCTGCCCGATGAGGAGTCATGTATCGCCTATCTCGAATGGGTGATGTGGAAGGGGAAGGTGGTTTCTCCGTATGACCCACAATCTAAGGTGTACAAATGCAAAGGCCATAATTACAAATGTAAGAACACCGGCAAGTATTTCAACGCAAGGACGAACACGATGTTTTACCGTTCATCCGTTCCTTTGCAAAAGTGGTTCATGGCCATTTGGCTGTTTATGACCCACAGGAAAGGAATGTCCTCCGTCCAGTTGTCAAAAGACATTGGGGTGACGCAGAAGACTGCATGGGCAATGCTTCACCGCATACGCAAGTGCTTCGGAGAACAAAACAAGGAACTGAAACTTGACGGTGTAGTGGAAATTGACGAAACTTTCGTAGGAGGCAAAAACAAGAATCGACATAAGGACAAAAAAGTCAAACATTGCAGAGGTCGAAGTTTCAAGGACAAGACACCTATATTCGGTATGCTGCAAAGAGGTGGCAAGGTTGTTGCCAAAGTGGTAAAGGACACTACCGCAAAAACTCTCCGTACCGAAATATACAAGACCGTAAAGGCTGGTAGCACCATATACAGTGATGAATGGAGCTACGGGGATTTGTCCGACAGGTATAAGCACTCATGCGTTTACCATTGTTACGGTATATACGGCATGGGAGAAGTAACCACAAATTCCATTGAGGGATTTTGGTCTATACTGAAACGGGGCATCATCGGTGTGTACCATAAGGTTTCACGAAAGCACCTGCAAAAATATGCGGATGAATTTTCATGGAGATATGCACAAAGAATGTTACCTTTGCACAAGGTATTTGAAAATGCCTTGAATTGTTTGAAACATAGAGTAACCTATAAAGATTTGACTTATGCCTACGAGAAAGCCTAAAAAATCATTTGAAATGAAAAAAGTAAACGGAGTCGAAATCAGGCAACGTTTGTCTGACGGCTACATTGACGCAATGGCAATATGCGACGCTTGCGACAAGGAGTTTTCGGACTATGCCCAAATCCGTTTCACGAAAAGATTTATTGCGGAGCTTTCACGTGAAACAGGCATTGAGGAAACCGTGTTGCTGCAAAAGTCGGATGATGCCGATGAAATATGGGTGCATCCGCAGGTTGCCATAAACATATCGCAGTGGGCATCACCAAAACTGGCTGTGAAAGTGCCTAAATGGGTATTGGAGTGGTATGCCAACGAAGCTAAAAAATCAGTAACAAAGGAGGTGACAGTAAAATCGGAATCCACATCGGGCGTGAAGTTCGAGGACATAGACCCCGATTTCGCTGCGATGATAAGTAAGGCCGCAAGGTACAACCCCGACAAATGAGGTTGTACACGGCTAAATTACTTTTTGCTCCCTTTATTCATGAAGATGCCCATTATGAGCAATGCTATTCCTATGACCCAACCTATCGGGCCAAAGAACAAAAGGCATATAAACAACAGTAGTAGGATAAGTGTAGAACAACCTTATCATAATTTAACGGTATGATAGTTAATTATAGCGGTAGAGTAATATGGGTTTTCTCTTATATCCATAATCTGACAGCCAAACGTTCTTAGCTTTAGATTGACTTGATATATTTCCCCAAATTTGTCTTTCTTAGGGGCGAACATCCCACGGCGTTGAGCCTCTTTCTCTGTCTTTGGGTAGCCGTTTAATCGAGTAAAGCCTATCCAATAAGCGAGGTAGTACCTCGTGCCGAATTTCACGGAGATAAGTTTACCGTCGGATTCACGGTAGAAACACCTTATTGCCGTTATCTCGTTGTCATAGGTGTTTTCCACTTCATACACGATAAAGCCTTCTTCTTCACCAACGGGATTACCAACGGATTGCTCAAACTGTTCTTGGTTTACTTTCCCGATAAACTTTATCATGTTATCAGGTGTAAGGTCAAACTTATTTTGCCCCAATGACATCAATGAGATAAATAGGAAAATCGTTCCTAAGATAAGTTTTCTTGTTTCCATTCTACATATTATTTAAGTTAGACAATAATCTGTAAAACGGCAACGGTATGAACGAGAACGGGTAAACGAAAACGTAGAGCCGCCGCCTATCGTCTCGTGGTTCACCACAAACCATATCCAGTACGGGCTTGGCTCTACGCTATGCGCAGAACTTGCCTAAATACTGGATAATAGCCATCATTCTTTTTCGAGGTGGTGATTTCGAGACGAATTAGGCTGTATGTCCGAAAAGAGCGCAAGCACCCTTATTCGGTTGCAAAGATAGTAGTTATTTCTGTAAAAATAACTAATTCCACTCTGAAAAATGTGTGCTTATGATTTTAGCATTTTTCTTGCATTATTCCTCTGCATATTCAATTATGTGCAAGGACAGGTTGTATATTCCGCCACACAGCCAGAAATGGTTGACACGTCATTAATCAAATCATTTGAGAATGACGAAGAAAGGACGGACTTGACCCCATACACCCACAAACTGTCCAAGAACATATATACAGGGGCCAACACGTTCACCATTGACATGCTGAAATACAATGGTTGGGAGGGTGAATATGGAGATTTTAATGTAATTGAAATCTCTGGCGGTAGACCCAAAGGGGGTAATACATTAAGCACAACATCCAATAATAAAAGTAAAGTATTCACATTGAAAAATGACAATGGCTGGGATTATTTCTACACAGAAAACAATCTTAACGGAAACACAGAGGAGCCATTTAAAGTCATACGATTAAACGATGCGTGCAAGGCATTTGTCTTTACAGGAATGCGCTTTCAAATGAGCCTCCATTCCTTACTGTAGTGGTATTAAATGATTATACGTCCCCAAAACTGGTATACAATGTTCAAGCTGCGATCCTTGACATGAAATCAGAAGGTAGCGAAACATCTTTCACTCTTCAGATGAACACAGTGGAATATGACGATAACAACATACCATACAACATACCAAACAATACGCCCATAATAAAAACACTGACGTTCGGCAACGGGAAAATAGCAGTTAAATAACTAATCCACAAAATGTTATATGAACAACGATAATTGTCCAAAAACTTAATGAAAACAAAATATGAAAAGACTTACATTTTTATTTGGATTATTCCTCTGCATATTCAATTATGCACAAGGACAGGTTGTATACCAAGGCAAAAAAACACAAAAGGCAGGCACACCATTCGTCATACCTTTTGAGAACGACGAGACTCGCACAGGCTTAACACCATATACGCTGAAGCACTCGGAGACTGTGACGACAACATCGGGAGAGAATTACACCGTAAACTGCCTAAGATACAAGGGATGGGACGAAGAGTCGGGCGACTACAATGTGATTGAAATAAAAAGCGGCAGCACAACCCTGCTTTCATTAAACTATGACGACGGATTTGTATACTTTTTCTGCGAAAACAAGAACTTAGCAAACAGTCACAAGTCATTCTATCAGATTGATATGGGCATGGGCTACACCGCACTTGTATTCACAGGCGTTGCCATGTCAAGCGAACCGCCTTACGTCACTGTTGTTGTTCTTAAGGACAACACTGCAACACTTGCATACAACAACAGGTATTACCTGGAAGACGTAATAAGAATGGAAGAAGACGTCACTTCACTTAGGATGCGCAAAAACACCATTGAATATGGCGCAGACGACAAGCCTTCTGAAGAACCAATAATAAAATATCTGACTTTCATGGATGGCAGAGTAGACTTAAGCAATTCGCCATATTAAAAAACAAGAAGAATCTCTCCAGCCGCATTACTGCGCTGGAGAGATTACAAAATCACAATGCAAATGACCGGCTCCCTTGAAAAGACGAACACAACTATATTTAGTAATTCTGCAAAAAGGATATACCCCTTTGAAATCAAGAGAATTAGAAGAATTACCTCGTTTTCGGGTAATGAGTTGGCAACCGTTCCAATTGCCGTGGCCTGCATCGCTTTGCTTGTTCAAGTAACTCTTCGGATGCAAAGGTACAAAAAATATTCAGGCTGAAAGAATCATCCCAAATATTCTTTCAGCCTGTTTTGTATCCACCATTATGTTGTTTGAGGCTTGAAATAATTAACAAGCAAGGAAGCCACAGTAAAAGCGATTCCCGTCCAAGCCACGCCTGCCCATCCATAATGTTGCCAGGACAGACCGGAAACGAAAGTGCCCGCAGAACCGCCCAAGAAGTAAATGGTCATATAAACGGTATTGACACGATTGATGGCAGATGCGTCAAGGGCGACTACGCTGGTCTGATTCGACAAATGGATGCATTGCATACCGGCATCAATCAACAGGATGGCAACTATCATCCACAGGTAGCTGTCATTCCCTAAAAATGCCAGCAGCCATGCAGCCAATACCACACATCCTCCGGCAATAGAAAAGAACCTTGCACCGTACTTTTGGATATAGCCGCTGATGAATACGACCGTGGATGCACCTGCCAGTCCGCACAAACCGAGTGCCCCGATAATGTCGTCACTTGCAAAGAAAGGTTCCTGTTTCATCCGGAAAGCAAGGCAACTCCACAGGGCGAAGAACGAGCCATAAGCCAATGCCGCCCTCAGCGACGCGATACGCAAGTACGGGTATTGGGAGAGCAGACGCAACAAGGATTTCATCAGCCCTGCATAACTTTCTTGAGAGCGGGCAGACAGCACGGGCAGCATCTTGTAAATCATCAGAAAACATCCGAGCATAAACACGCAAGCCACGAAATAGACGGAACGCCATCCCCACACATCAGCCAGAAAGCCACTGAACACCCGCGAGCCGAGAATGCCTATGAGCAAGCAGGATTGTATAATGCCCACATTGCGCACCTTGTGTGCAGGTGCTGAATGGTAAGACACCAACGGGATGAAGAACTGCGGCATGACCGAAGATGCGCCGGCAAGCAAGGATGCGCCCCACACCCAATAGATGTTCGGGGCAAGGGATATGGCAAGCAAGGCGCACGCAGAAACGATATAATTGGTCAATATCAGCTTCTTTCGTGAAACCAGATCACCAAGCGGGATGACAAATACAAGTCCGGTCACATAGCCTATCTGGGTCAATGTCGCTACCATGCTGGCAGAAAAGTCGTTTACCGCGAAGTCTTTTGCCATGCTGCCCAACAAAGGCTGGTTGTAGTAGCAGTTGGCGACGGAAAGTCCGGTAGCGACCGCCATCAGAGCCAGCAGAGGTGCCGGAATGCCTTGGTTCTCCCTCAATTCATACTTCATCGGTCGCCTCCTTTCAGTATGACACGACTTTCAATCCTATCAAGGAAGCAATGAGCGTGAACAGGAAGAAAAGCCGGATGGGAGTGGCAGGTTCCTTGAAAACGAATATTCCTATCAAGACCGTGCCGACCGCCCCAATGCCTGTCCAAATGGCGTATGCCGTTCCTAAAGGCAAAGTCTGCACCGCCTTGGCAAGCAAAGCCATGCTCAGTACGGTGGAAGCAAGGAAACCGCTTCCCCACAGATAAAATCCAACACCTGATGCCGCTCTCGTTTTCCCCAAGCAGAATGTAAGGCTCACCTCAAACAATCCTGCCAATAATAAGATTATCCAATTCATACCAATGATTTATTAAATTCGGGTGCAAAAGTAAGCAAGTAATCCCTGACGGCTTTTTGCATTTGGCAAAAACTGATTTTGCATTTGGCAAAAAACAACCATTCATTTCCGTTTCCGTGTGCTATTTTATAATTTTGCACACCGATAAGAACTACGAACTATGGATATAAAGGAAATCATCAACCAGAGATATGCTATGCCGGACGCGTCTTTGGACAAGTTGCGGCAATGCCTGACGGAAGTTTCGTATCCCAAAGGATTCCGCGTGCTGGAAAGCGGCAAGGTGGAGAAGAACATCTTTTTCATCAAGGAAGGCATTGTCCGCGCCTATACCTCGGTGGACGGGAAGGAAATTACCTTTTGGGTGGGCAAGGAAGGAGCGACCCTTGTTTCCATGAAAGGCTATGTAAATGACGAGCCGGGATATGAAACAATGGAGCTGATGGAAGATTCCGTCTTATATGTATTGAAAAGGAAAAAACTGAAAGAGTTATTTTCGGAAGACTTGCACATCGCCAATTGGGGGCGGCGTTATGCGGAGATGGAGTTGCTTGCCACTGAAGAACGGCTGATTTCCATGTTGTCCGCTATTGCTTCGGAACGATATAAGGAGCTATTGGAAAAAGAACCTGATTTGTTACAGCGATTGCCGTTGGGAAGCATCGCCACTTATTTGGGTATCACACAAGCGAGTTTGAGCAGGATTAGAGCACAAATAAAGTGACGTTTCAACCAACGGGAGGGTAGCAAGCGGTTTGAGGCAGACCAAAACACAAACTTGCGATCCTCCCGTTTGTCAGATTTACAACCCTATTCCTTTGTTTTTACGAGGCGATATAACCGTCTTCCGAATGGATGAAAACAGCCTGTCGAACTGTTCCTTGAACCATTCGCCAATCACTTGCCCATTTATAAGCCTAATTGCATCATACAACTTCATCATTTAAGGATTGCCCGGAACGTTTTTAAACGCATATTTTTGCCGCAACAATATAAAATTGTATCTTTGCGGAACCAACGGACGACAATGCAATTTTACCAACATACAAGATACAAGAACATGACAAGGGCAAGAATATTACTGCCGGCAATGATGCTCATGACATCATGCATCTGCGCCATGGCACAGCAATCGGACTTGTTTTCGCACAAGCGCATCAACCTTTATGGCATGAAGGCCATGCCCCACTCCACTGGCAACGACCACCGCGACTCAATTGCCCGCAACCGCATATGGCGCGCAGAGCAGCCAAGGCTCTACGAATACCTGCCGGGCCAGGAAGAGCGCCAAGGCGCAGCCGTAATCGTAATACCGGGCGGGGGATACATAAAGCAGGCTTACGAAACGGCCGGCGTGAGCATGGCCAAGTGGCTCAACACTTTTGGCGTGACGGCTTTCGTGCTGCTCCACCGCCTGCCCAACCAGCCCGACGTAACCGACCCCACCATCGCCCCGCTCGCTGACGCACAGCGGGCAGTGAAATGGGTGAGAGCTCACGCCGCCGACTATGGCATAGACCCGCACAAGATTGGCGTGATGGGCTGCAGTGCAGGAGCGCACGTGGCCGCCTGCGCAAGCACCGTAAGCGAAGACCACAGCGACTGCGGCGACAGCCTCGACACCGTAAGCCACCGCCCCGACTTCGCCGTACTGATAAGCCCCGTGGCATACATGAGAAACACAGGCGCGACATGGCGCACACGCGAACCGAGCGTGCAACGACTGCTCGCACGCTTCCCCTTAGACAGCCTGATAGACAGGCACACACCGCCGATGCTGCTGCTACACGCCGCAGATGACCGCACTGCCTCGCCAACGGGGAGCGTGGAGATATTCAAGGCCCTGCTGGGGGCCGGCGTAAAAAGGTCGTCGCTCCACATATTCCCCCATGGTGGCCACGGCATCGCCCTGCGCAGCCAGCCAGGCTCGACAGCGTTGTGGCCGCAGATTGCCGAAGAGTGGCTGAGGGAGACCGGCTTCGCAGGCAAGTGACACCCGGGCTGCATCTGCAATAAAAAAGCCGTTACACTTGCATCTGGCGGAATAATTTTGTACCTTTGCATAAACCAATGACAGCGCACTGCACGCTTGCCTGTGCAAAGGCGCGAGAATGAAACAATGGTGTGACGGCACAGACCATGCCCGTCACACATATTTATATATCACATACGGATGGACATAGAACGGATGAACGAAATAATAACGCAACGGCCAAACCTCGCCAACGCCATAGGGATGCACTTCGTATCGACACCTGACGACGACACTTGTGTGGCGACGATGCACGTTGACGAGCGCAACTGCCAGCCCATGGGCCTGCTCAGCGGCGGGGCGTCGCTCGCGCTGGCCGAATACCTGGCAGGAGTCGGCTCGTCGGCACTTTGCCCCGACAGGGCGTGCGTAGGCGTGAACGTGAGCGGAAGCCACGTGAGGAGCGCATACGTCGGCGACACGGTCACGGCCACGGCGCGCATAGTGCACCGTGGGCGCACGCTCCATGTGTGGAACGTCAGCATAACCGATTCGAAAGGAGCGGTGCTGTCGACTGTGAGCGTAATGAACTTCATGATAGAGAAACCAAAGGAGAACAAGGCATGACGGCACTGGCCATGTACCGGCTGCCTTACGCCGACAGCTACACCGTAGCAGTACAGGGCAAAGGAAAACCCGAGGAACTGCACAGTATTCAAGAACTCGACGGAAGGAGCGGTTTCGTGATTGCTCCGTTCTGCATCTCCACCGACGAGCCGTTGCTGCTGCTCCGGCCAGACCACACGGAAACACTTCCCGTAAGAAACGTGAACGCCGTGGCTGGCAGAATTGCACACAGCGCTGAAGAACAAGAAGCCGAGCACGAGCACTACGCTGCCAACTTCGCAGCTTTCCACGAAAGACTGACAGACGGAACGTTCAGCAAAATAGTGCTCGCCCGCCGCACAACGGAACACATGGCACAGAAGGTGGCAGCCGAAGAACTGTTCATGAGAGCCTGCAGCCTCTATCCAAGGATGTTCGTTGCACTCGTACATACTGAAAAATGCGGCACGTGGCTTACAGCGACACCCGAAATACTGCTCGAAGGCAATGGCGACACATGGCGCACAGTAGCACTGGCTGGCACAATGAGGCTCGAAGGCCAAGCTCTGGCATTCGACAATCCGCCCACACCGGGAGGAAGCACCGGCAAGGGCATGGAGTGGAACGAGAAGAACAGGAAAGAACAACGCATAGTGGCCGACTACATTGAAGCCAACCTGAGACCGTTTGCTAACAAAATAGCAATGAGCCCGGCTCGGACAGTACGCGCGGGCGACATAGTCCACTTGCGTAGCGACTTCAGCTTCATTCCACACTCCAGCGGAAAATTGGGAAGCCTGCTCAACGCCCTGCACCCCACCCCCGCCGTATGTGGGCTGCCAAAAAAGGAAACACAAGACTTCATACTCAACCACGAGCACTCGCCACGCAGCTATTACAGCGGCTTCATGGGGCCACTGAGTCCATCTGGCGAAACCCATCTGTACGTATCGCTGCGCTGTATGCAGATATGCAACGGCCGGTGCCATCTATACGCAGGGGGCGGATTGCTGACCGACAGCACCGAGGCCAAGGAATGGGCAGAGACAGAAGCCAAGATGGCCACAATGAGGCGCGTGCTCGGCGATATGGAATAACAAGCAACAAGGATGGATTATCGATTATGTTCAGCAACAAAGAGAACGTCAACATACTGACTTCGCTACTTGTGGCACATGGCATTACGACAGCCGTGGTATGCCCCGGCAGCCGCAATGTGCCCATAGTGCACAACCTGAACGAATGTGGCAGCATACGCTGCGTGCCTATAACAGACGAACGCTCGGCCGGATTCGTGGCCTTAGGCATGGCACAGGCCACTGGAATGTCAGTGGCCGTTTGCGTGACCTCTGGCTCTGCACTGCTGAACCTTGCACCTGCCGTAGCCGAGGCTTTCTACCAGCACCAACCTCTCGTAATCATTTCTGCCGACAGACCTGCTGCATGGATAGACCAACTCGACGGACAGACTCTGCCACAAGGCGATGCCCTGGGACGCTTTGTGCGCAAGGCCGTGACGCTGCCCGAACCGCATGACGGCACTGAATGCTGGCACTGCAACCGCCTCGTGAACGAAGCGTTATGCCAATGCACGCACAGACAGCCGGCACCAGTACACATCAATGTGCCGATAACAGAGCCGCTGTTCGAATTCAACGTTGAAGCCTTGCCCCAAGAGCGCACATTCAAAATGCTACCGACAGAGACAGGCAACAACCGCTGTGAAACCTTGGAGGCTGCCTGGGCAGCCTCACACAGACCAATGCTTGTGCTAGGACAGATGAAAGACGGCACCGTCGACAAAGAAGCCCTAAATGACTTGGTGCGCCATGCCGTGGTATTATGCGAGCCACTGGGCATCGGACAAGGCGCGACACATTTTGACGAGGTGCTCTTTGCCATTGGCGATGACACCTCGCTGATGCCCGACCTGGTTATATACGTAGGCGGCACCATCGTAAGCAAACGATTGCGGCATTTCCTCAGGCAGGCAAAAGCCGCAACATATATCATTACAACAGACGCGAGAGCGACACCCGACCCTACGATGTGGCTCAGCGGAATTGTTGAATGCGACAGACCTGACAGCCTGCGGCAATTATTGGGGAGCCTCGCCAAAGCCCGCAGCAACACAACGTCATTGGGCAAGACAGACTTGGCGAAAGGGGAATTCGCCCGTCGATGGCATGACGCACTTGCCGCAGCCGAGGAAATAGCAAGCTGCTACGAACCGCAGTATTCGCAGATGGCAGCCGTGAAATATTTCGAAGAACAGGTAGGCGACCTGGAATACAACTTCGAAGTACACTACGCCAACAGTTCGGCAGTGAGACTGGGCAACATATATGCCACACACTACGTATGGTGCAACCGAGGCGTCAACGGCATCGAAGGAAGCCTCTCAACGGCTGCCGGATTTTCAATGGCTACAAATGACAAGGTATTCTGCATCATAGGAGACCTGAGCTTCTTGTATGACCAGAATGCACTGTGGAACTCATCACTTCGGGGCAACCTGCGCATAATGCTGCTCAACAATCACTGTGGAGGTATATTCCACCAACTGCACGGACTTGAGCAAAGCCCGGCACGCGACACAATGGTAGCTGCCTACCACCAAACCGATGCACAGGGGATATGCACACAGAACGACATCGGATACATGAAGGCTGGAAACATGCAAGAAATGCAACTCGGAATAGTCACACTGCTGACACGCCAGGCCAATCGACCGATGGTGCTCGAAATAACAACCAACGCAGAGGAAGACAAACAAGCCATACAGGAATACTATAAACAACTGCGCAACATATTGGCAAACAGAGACGAATAAAAAAAGGAAATAAATACATTTTGGACATGGAAAGAAGAGAATGGAAAGCCATTGAAGGCTTTGACTTCAAGGAAATATTGTTTGAGGAATTCAACGGCATAGCCAAGATAACCATCAACCGACCGCGATACCGCAACGCCTTTACACCACGCACCACATGGGAAATGAGCCAGGCGTTCGCATACTGCAGAGAGGCTCAACGCATAGGGGTGGTAATCCTGACCGGGGCTGGCGACAAAGCATTCTGCTCGGGCGGCGACATGAACGTGAAAGGGCGTGGAGGTTATGTAGGCGAGGACGGAGTGCCAAGGCTAAACGTGCTCGACGTGCAGATGCAGATACGACGGCTGCCCAAGCCTGTGATTGCTATGGTCAACGGTTATGCCATCGGCGGAGGCCATGTGCTGCACCTTGTGTGCGACCTTACCATAGCGAGCGACAACGCCATCTTCGGGCAGACGGGCCCCAAGGTGGGTTCGTTCGACGCGGGCTTCGGCGCAAGCTACCTCGCACGCATCGTCGGGCAAAAAAAAGCCAGGGAGATATGGTTCATGTGCCGACAGTACGGCGCGGAAGAGGCTGAGCGCATGGGATTGGTGAACAAAGTGGTGCCACTGGAACGACTTGAAGATGAATGTGTGGAATGGGCCGAGACAATGATGGAGCGCAGCCCACTGGCACTGCGCATGATCAAGGCAGGGCTCAATGCTGAGCTGGACGGCCAAGCCGGCATACAGGAACTGGCCGGAGATGCCACCATGCTATACTACTTCCTTGATGAGGCACAAGAGGGTGGCCGGGCTTTCCTCGAAAAGAGGAAGCCTGACTTCAAGAAATACCCAAAGTTGCCTTGATTGACAAAACGACAAAAGATGATGAAGAAATACGAAGCGACAATTATCCCGCGAACATTTCACTTCAAGCAACCGGCCGGAACGTCACGTGGAACATATACAGAGAGAACATCGTGGCTCATTGAGCTAACATCGGCAGACTATCCTTCACAAAAAGGATTAGGCGAATGCGCCCCCTTACCAGACCTCAGCTGTGACGCCTCGGCTGATTACGGCAACAAACTGCGGGCATTCTGCGACAAGTTCGAACAGGAAGGCACCATCGACTATGACGGCATGGCAGACTATCCATCCATGCTCTTCGGCCTGGAGACAGCACTGCTCCACCTTAAGCGAGGCTCTGCTGCGTTGTTCGACACAGCCTTCGGGCGCGGTGAGGCGGGCATCCCCATCAACGGCTTGGTATGGATGGGCAGCCATGACGAGATGCTATGCCGCATGGAAGATAAAATCAATCAAGGCTTCAGGTGCATAAAGCTGAAAATAGGAGCCATTGATTTCGACGCGGAGATGGACTTGCTCAAGCACATCCGTGGGCGTTTTTCACCGCGGGAAATGCAAATCAGGCTCGACGCAAACTGCGCATTCAAATACGACGAGGCTCTATACAAACTCGAGCTCCTGTCACAATACGCAATACACTCCATTGAACAACCAATCAAGACACGACGATGGGGAGACATGGCTGAACTGTGCCGAGACTCACCACTGCCCATCGCACTCGATGAAGAACTCATCGGCATAAACGACAACGAGACGAAACGCGAGATGCTTAACATCATCAAACCGGCATACATCGTCCTCAAGCCGTCACTCCATGGCGGGATGAGAGGCGTGGAGGAATGGATTAAGATCGCCGGCGAACTCAACATCGAGTCATGGATTACCAGTGCATTGGAAAGCAACGTAGGCCTCAATGCCGTGGCCCAGCTTGCGGCGAAGATGTATGGCGACCATGTCACAATGGCTCAAGGTCTTGGTACCGGACTGCTCTACACTGACAACATTCCCATGCCTATCGAGATGCGCGGCAACGCAATATGGTTCAACACAAAATGACAACGCTAAACGAGTTCTTAAAAGAATGGCACAGCGACTCGGAACGCATGCTAGTGCATACCAGTGGCTCCACAGGTACACCAAAGCCATTGTGGGTCGAGAAACGGCGCATGACCGCTTCGGCACGTACCACGTGCCGTTTCCTCGGACTGAAACCCGGAGACACAGCACTGCTATGTATGTCGTTAGACTATATTGCGGGCATGATGATGGCCGTACGGGCCGAGGTCTGCGGTCTACATATTGTCGAGGTCACTCCGTCAGGACACCCACTGGCCGATTTGGAGTCAGCACCGACATTTGCCGCGATGGTTCCGATGCAGGTGTTCAACTCAATGCAGGTTCCTGCCGAACGCGAAGTCCTCAAGCAGATAAAACATCTCATCATTGGAGGCGGCGCTATTGACGATGACCTGGCAGCCGAACTAAAAGGATTCCCATATGCCATATGGAGCACATATGGAATGACTGAAACATTATCGCACATCGCATTACGCCGCCTCAACGGCCCGGAAGCCTCAGAGTGGTACACTCCTCTCGGCGGAGTCTCGGTAGGGCTTTCACCCGACGGTTGCCTGACGATCAACGCCCCTGAAGTCTGCGCGAGCACACTGGTCACCAACGACATTGCCGACATTGACTCTGACGGCCGCCATTTCCGAATACACGGACGCAAAGACAACGTGATCTGCAGTGGGGGAATAAAGATTCAAGCCGAAGAGGTGGAGCGAATGCTCGCCCCTCACATCAATGCGCCATTCATCATCACCAAGCGCAAGGACAAAAAATTTGGCGAGGTTGTGGTTCTGCTCTTGCAAGACGAAAACACAGCAGAAGCCATTACAGCCTGCAAGAAAGTCCTGCCAAAGTATTGGCAACCACAAGCCATACTGCCTGTAAGCCAAATCCCGACAACAGAAACAGGCAAACCTGCACGCAAAGAAGCCGAGAAAATGGCTGAAACGGCGAAGCACGACCTTGCATAAAAGCCAACACAACTCATAACAGAATTTTAAAAGACACTTTCGCAACAAAAAAAAGAAATGATCATGAACAAAAAATTAATTTTAACAACAATTATCGCCATGGCGATGACAGCATGTAACACACCGAAAAAAAGCGACTTTGCCAACATGGACGGCGAGTGGAACATAACTGAAGCTGACGGAAGCAAGTTGACAACAACAACCGGCCAAGCGCCATACATCGGTTTCAACCTGACAGAAGGGCGTGTGTATGGTTACAGTGGTTGCAACCGCATAATGGCTTCAATTGACAAAAAGACAGGCAAAGTGAACTTCTCAAAAATGGCAAGTACCATGATGGCCTGCCCCGACATGGAGACAGAGCGCAAAGTATTGGCCGCACTGACTCGCGTGAACAAAGCAGTAAACAGCGGTGACGGCACGGCATCACTAATAGATGCCGACGGCAACGAAGTTGCAAAACTAGAAAAGCGCTTCGAGCCAATGCCATATACAGAGCTGGAAGGCAATTGGACAATAGAAAAGACTTATGGGCAGGAGACCAAGAAGCCCGCAGAAGGCAGCAAGCCGTCACTGGCAATAGACACAAAGACAAACAAACTAAGCGGACACACCGGATGCAACCGATTGATGGGTAACATCGAACGAGGCAACGGCAATGACCAAGCGTTATCATTCGGACAGCCTGCTACCACTCGCATGGCATGCCCTGACATGGAAACAGAGCGCAACGTGGTTTCTGCGTTGGCGGAAACAAAGTCATTCGGGCGTTTGCGCAACGGCAATGTCGGACTATTCAACAGCAACGGCACAATCGTCATGGAACTAACAAAGGCAACGCCTGCCAACGGCAAATAAAAAAAACAACAGCCATGGTGACGCTTAAACCGTCGCCATGGCTTTACAGGAACACACACATAAAATTTATAAAAAAAAGAGACAATAGTCAAAACTTATATAAAATCACAATCAAACAAAGAAGAAATATTCACATAAATATACTAAAACACAAACTTTATCCAAACAAAGCCATAAAACAATTAAACGTTTGACTCACTTCAACGTCAAATAAACGTAACTAATCTCGATGCATAGAAATGAAACGACTCTTATTGTTGATTGCCGTCGCAGCGGCATCAATCACCGCTTTTGCACAACGCAACGTCACCGGAAAGGTCATTGAAGCTGAAACAAACGAAGCCTTGGCCATGACAACCGTAAAACTGCTCAAAACCGACAGCACCATGGCCAAAGGAGGGCTGACGGGTACAAACGGCTCCTTCACGATTGCCGCACCGGCTGACGGCAAGTACATATTACAAGTAACTTGTGTAGGCTTCAAGCCATACCATAAAAACATTACAATCAGCAGCGGGAAAAACCTGGCCGTTGGCACAATAACCATGGAACCCGACGCAATAATGCTCAAAGGTGCCACGGTAACCGGCCGGGCATTGAAGGTAACCACACGCGAAGACACTTTCGTCTACAACGCTGCCGCTTACCGCACGCCAGAAGGCTCTGTGGTGGAAGAGCTCATCAAGCGCCTACCAGGTGCAAAGATTGATGACGATGGGAACATCACCATAAACGGAAAGGAAGTGAAGAAAATCCTTGTCGACGGCAAAGAGTTCATGGTAGGCGACACAAAGACAGCTCTCAAGAACCTCCCCACCTCAATTATCGAGAAAGTAAAGTCGTATGACGAGAAGAGCGACCTGGCCCGCGTCTCCGGCATCGATGATGGAGAGGAACAGACTGTGCTCGACTTCGGAATAAAGAAAGGCATGAACAAAGGCGTCATATCCAACGCCGACCTCGCTTACGGAACAAAAGACCGCTATGCAGCCCGCGCAATGGCCATGCGCTTCAAGGACAATCTTCGCGTGTTTGGCTTCGGCAGCGCTAACAACACCAATGACCGCGGGTTTGGCGGGCGAGGCGGACGCTTCGGAGGAGGCCGCCGTGGCTTGCAGTCATCAAAGATGCTCGGTGTCAACTTCAACTACGAGGAAAAAGACGGCCAGCACGAGAAACTGCGACTCGACGGAAGTGTGCGTTGGAACCATGGCGACGGCGACACCCGCACAAAGAACTCTACTGAAAACTTTGTCAGCACCGAGGGGTCATTCTCTAACAGCCTCAACCAGAGTTATTCGCGCAGCGACTCATGGAATGCACAGATGCGTTTCGAATGGCATCCCGACACCATGACAACCATCATGTTCCGTCCTACGTTCAGCCTCTCAAAAAGCGACGGAATCAGCATAAGCAAGTCGGCAACGTTCGACGAAGACCCTTACCTCTACGTGGCCGACCCGCTCTCTGACGTATTCGCTGACTCAACACTCTTCGTCAACTCGCGCAACAACAGCAGCATAACATACAGCGAATCAAAGAGCTTCGGGGGCATGCTCATGTTCAACCGCCGTCTCAACAACATGGGCCGCAACGTAACCCTGCGCCTGCGCGGCAACTACGGCGACAGCGAGAGCAACAGCTTGAGCACTAACAATGTGCACCTGTACAAGACAAAGAACATGCTGGGCCAGGACTCTACCTACCAGACCAACCGTTACAACCTCACTCCGCAAAAGAACTGGGACTACAGCATAAAGGCCACATACAGCGAACCAATAATGAAGGCCACTTTCCTGCAGTTCAGCTATGAGTTCCAATACAAATACACCAAGAGCGACCGCTCCACCTACGACTTCAGCAACCTTGGCGAGCCGTTCTTCGCCGGACTGTCGCCTGTTTACAGGGGATGGGATAGCTATCTTGACCGTCTCGAGAATCCATACGAATACTATCTCGACGAGGACCTGAGCCGCTTCTCTGAATACAAGAACTACATCCACGACATCGAGGTGATGATGCGAATAATACGCCCTGCATACAACCTCAACTTCGGTGTGACCGTCATGCCGCAGCAGACTAAGTTCGTGCAACGTTACCAAGGCGTGACTACCGACACCACGCGCACCGTGACCAACATATCACCTACGCTCGATTTCCGTTGGAAAATATCAAAAGTGAGCCAGTTGCGCGTGCGCTACCGCGGCTCAACGAGCCAGCCGAGCATGACCGACCTGCTCGACATCACTGACGACAGCGACCCGCTGAACATATCGATGGGTAACCCAGGGCTGAAGCCGTCGTTCACACAGACGCTCAATATGTTCTACAACAACTACATACAGAACCACTACAAGACGGTGATGGCCAACTTCCGCTTCCAGACAACAAGCAACTCCATAAGCAACATGGTGCGCTACGACCCGGAGACCGGCGGACGCACTACACGCCCGGAAAACATCAACGGCAATTGGTCTACCCGCGGGCAGTTCCTCTTCAATACCGCAATCGACTCAGCAGGAATGTTCAACATAAGCACGAACACCGAACTCCGCTATACAAACAGTGTAGGCTACGTCAGCATCGACCGCCAGGACTCGCAGAAGAACACCACCCGCAGCACCTCTATCGAAGAGGAGCTTACAGCCGGGTTCCGCAACGACTGGTTCGAATTCGAGCTCAACGGTTCGCTTGAATATGAGCACTCACGCAACAAACTGCAGCCCAACAGCAACCTCGACACATGGGAGTTCGCTTACGGTTTCAACTCGAACGTAAGGTTACCGTGGGGTACGGAAATTGCTTTCGACCTTAACATGAACAGTCGACGTGGCTACAGCGACGAATCGCTGAACACCAACGAGTTGATATGGAACGCCCAGGTCAGCCAAAGTTTCCTCAAGGAGAAAAACCTCATCGTGACGCTCCAACTCTACGACCTGCTGCACCAGCAGAGCAACTTCAGCCGCACAATCAACGCCATGCAGCGTAGCGATACTGAATACAACGCCATAACGAGCTTCGGTATGCTCCATGTCATATATCGCCTCAATCTCTTTGGCTCCAAGGAAGCACGCCAAAGTATGCAGCAAGGCCCAAGACGTAATGGCCCGCGCGGTGGCATGGGGCCGCGTGGCGGAGGAGGCTTCGGCGGCCCACGCAGGTTCTAACCACAGCTGACGGTACAGCAACATTGCATAACCGACATACGCAGAGAGCGCGGCATCCCGATGTGGGAGCCGCGCTCTCTGCGTATCAACAGGCCTGCCACCTTGACTGATTCACACGCCGATGCAGGCCCAATGCCATTTGCACTTACTGCTTGTCGGCGGCATGGTCACCAACGCCATCCGACGAATTCACGGCCTCAAGCAGCTTTATTGCATCAACATACTTGGCTATGCCCTCGGCCACACGCTTGGCATCGCGCATGGCCAACACCACCGTCGAGGGGCGGTTAACCACGTCTCCGCCTGCAAACACACCCTTGCGGCTGGTCTTGCCGTAAGGATTCTCGCGCGTGAGCACATATCCACGCTCATCTACGTCGATGCCTTTTGTAGTAGAAACGATGCGGCTTGCCGGAACAGAACCGATGGCCATGAGCACCTTGTCGGCTTTCTCAATCCGCTTTTCTCCATCATGCTCTATCACCACGCCGCTCAATATACCGTTGTAATCGAGTATTTCTACGATTTTCGACTCCCAGTTGAACTTTACACCTTCCTCAACAGCCTCATCATACTCCGAACGCAGCGCGCTCATGTCGTCAACAGTGCGGTGGTACACTATCTCCACATCCTTAGCACCCATGCGTATGGCCGTGCGTGCGGCATCCATAGCCGTGTTTCCGCAGCCTATCACGAACACACGGTCGCCGTCATGCACAGGCACATCCTCGCGCGCAATGCTCCCCTCGTTGTAAAGACTCACCTTGCGCAGGAAATATACCGCCTGGCGCACACCGCGCAGGTTGCGCCCGGGAATGTCGGGCTTGCGCGGCTTCACCGTACCCGTACCCATGAAGATGGCATCGAAGCCACGTTCAAACAGCTGGTCGATGTTGATGTCGGTGCCTACGGTGGTGTTGCAGTGGAACACCACCCCAAGTTCCTCTATCTTCTTTATCTCGCGGCGCACCACGTCCTTTGGCAGGCGGTACTCCGGTATGCCGAACATGAGCACGCCGCCCGGCTCCGGCTCCATCTCCAGCACCTCAACGTTGAAGCCCATGCGTGCCAGGTCGCCGGCAATGGTCAGTCCGGCAGGCCCCGAACCAATCACGGCCACGCGGCCGCGGGTCTTCGGTTGCAGTTTCTCGCGAATGAGGCTCATGTCGCCGTCAAAGTCGGCTATGAAGCGTTCCAGCTTGCCCACACGTATGCCGGCGCCCTTCTTGTTGAGTATGCAGTGGCCCTCACATTGTTTCTCGTGCGGACAAACGCGGCCACATACGGCAGGCAGGTTGCTCTTGTCGTTGATTATCTTCATGGCGTTGCCGAAGTTCCCCTTCGAAATCTCGTGAATCCAGTCAGGTATGTCCTGGCTTATGGGGCATCCCTTGCTGCACTGCGGCACCTTGCAGTGCAGGCATCGCTTGGCTTCATTGATGGCTTCAAGGATAGTGTACCCCTCGTCCACCTCGTGGAATCGCTCTTTTTGCTCTTGCTCTTTCTCCATATAATTAAATGTATTTACGTTACCGAAACAATAAATATGCCGCAAAGATAATGCAAGCGAGCGGAAAGAAAGCTTGCTTGCAATTTCCCGAGCGCAGCTTATCTTATGCAAAGATACTCCAAGTTCGACACATTTCAAAATAATAGTGATGTTTTATTCCGAAAAGAGCAAATCAGCGTATTCTGCGCAAGCCTCAGATGTGTCGGTTTGTATCCCCGCAACAATATGCCCGCAAAATCGGATTCATGCCAAGGGCATAAACCATGTCACTCTGTAATTAGCCGGCACTTCTACTTTTCTGTTGCGCCAATACTGACAATCTTGCTCAAAGATTGTGTTTACACATTGAGGGCATTGATTTCTTTTTGCAGGTTTTCCAAAAACCGGGAAGCATGTGCGCCATCCATCTGTGTATGGTGGAACTGGAAAGAAATGGTCAATGTACGCTTCCACCAATGCCGTTTGTATTTGCCCCAAATCAGAAACGGATTGTTGAACACGCCGCTGTACATGCCTACCGCCCCGTCTATCTCATATTGCGCAAGAGCGGACGTGCCGATAACCATGCTGTCTGCCAAATCATGGTTCCGGCAGCTTTCGGCCACTTGCTTCGTCAGTCTCAGGTAATCGGCATTGAACTGCTGCAAATTATCTGAGAAAGGAACATCGCAGGAGCTTACTTCTCCCTCCCGGTTCGCTACGATGGTACAGACGGCCAGGTTGTCGTATTGCATCAGCTTCCTGCCAACCGGAAGTATATAGAACTCTTTGATGTTGCTTGCAGCCCGTCCTATGCACCAGCACATAAGCATATTGAACTTCAGCCCAGTCCGCTTGCTGATGCGGGCAAGACGGGTAACATTCATTGTCTTGAAAAAGGTTAGCATTGGCATGGGCGCCTCCATCCACATCTCAAATGCATATGCACGAGTGTTTTCTTTTGGGTCTAGTTCTTTCATGTTCAGTGTCGAATTACAAACAAAAATCGCAATGATTACCGATGACAAAGTTACGGAATTATTTTGTATGGCAGATGGTTTCTGTAGTTTTCTTGTTGTGATGATGGAAAAATAAACGCTGAAAACAGAAAAAGCGGAGTATAACCGTGATTCGCCAAACAACTCTCAAATATAAAGATATTTGTTTTTATTGGTATATACAAAGAATGCAGCAACATTTCTTATTGAAAGTAATGTTGCTGCACTCCTAAGATTATTGTCGATTATTTGCCAGATTCATATATTGTCCAAATTCCAAATTTCTTTTACAGCTCTGACTATCTTGTTTAAACGTCTTTCTATGCTTGACTTATCCCAAACGGGGTGTTCTTTGTCAGCAACAAACTCTATAATCTCTTTTTGCTGGTTCAATAGATTGTCTCTGCCATATACAAGCAATTTATCGGCAAAAGAGCGATTGCCCAAAGAACTGTTCTGCCGTCCTGCCATCAGCATCAGGTTTCCAACACAATTCATCCACTCACCAGAGACGATTCCCTCCACTGGATTTTCTTTGTCCTCATAAATGCCATAACCATTTTCCACTGGATTAGCTTGATTCTGTGGGGCTATGTGCTCTATACTTTCGTTGGAAATGACATCTGCATAAGAAACTTTAGGAGAGGGATAATTGTCATTACACAAATACTGTTCGTATCTCCATAACAAGTAGTTGTCCACACGGTTGCCATAAAACCAACCGCTCTTAACGTGGTTGAGCATTTCTGTATCGCTCCAATACCCCCACCACCAATCATTGTTGAGTTTCCATTTCACAGAATCTATCTGTTTATTAAAACTTTCCGTATCGTTCGCATTTTGGATGACATTCTGCAATCTGCTCGTTATATCAGCCCGTCCACCTCTAACCAACAAGCGAAACGTCAGATTCTCCAACAGCTTGATAAGGCGCATGAATACTTCATCGCTAACATCCGACAATTTGGCTTTAATTAGCATAGGATACGAAAAAGCCATATTATTCATGCATTTCAAATTTGCGATATAGAAAGAATTATCTTGCTCTATCTGCTTGACAAGGCAAAAAGCTTTAGACAGGCCATTAACGAAACTTTTTATTTGTTTTGTTTGTTCTTCTTTTGAAATGGATTTAAGCCAATCCTTGACCTCGCCCACAACTTTCTCGCTATAATATCCTTTTGGACCTACAGCTCTCCAATAGTAATTGAGGACATTATCTTCATCCACAGATACAAGTACTATGTTATGGTATATTTCTTCTAAAGCCTTTTCTATATAGTGTATGTCATCCTCATTATTTTCTATGCGGAAAATCTGTAACATGAAATAGGCTTTGAGAACTTCCAGATTGGTCAATTTCTTGCCTCTGTCATTTTGGTATGCGAAAATTTGTGCTGCCTGCAACTTGTCCTTGACGATAAAAGTGGTAATGGATGCATTCTCCAACGTACTAATCCAAGAAAGCATTTGCTGTATAGACACTTTCTCCAATTCCGTTTCAAAGTATGTGCGTGCTTTATACATGGCGATTTTTGACTTTGATGTCAAATCTTCTTCTGAAACAGACTTTTTGTATTCAATGACTGTATCCACAAAGAAATTGTTGTCATAAGGCACAGTCATGAATTTCTGCTTATTGCGCCTTATATCCTTCAAATAGTAGTCGGTAATGTCCTCCAACAAGTTCTTTATGTCATCGGCGTTTTCGTCATTGTCCCATTCCTCATGTCGATGCCTTAAAGCATTTACCAATGCACTAAAAAAGATAATGCACGTGGTCAGACGTTGCTGTCCGTCAATGACATATAAAGTATCGCCATTTTGTTCAAACAGAAAATGACCTAAATAGTAATTTTCGTCACACTCCCTTAAATCTTCAACGAACTGTGAAAATTGCCTTTCTCCCCAAGCGTAAGCACGTTGGTATTCAGGAATGACAAACCGGATATTGCGTCTTCCGAATAACGCTTTAATTGTCGTAGATTCCATAATATCACAGATTAAAAATTCAATATTTTTATGGCTATTTGTGCGCAAGCTTCAGCATCCGCCAACGCATGATGATGGTTTTCCAAATCGTACCCACAGTATTGTGCCACAGTTTGGAGTTGATGATTTGGAAGTTTATTGCCCAAAATAGTTCTCGAAGCCCTGCAAGTGCAGTAGAATGTATAATTCGGGTAAGGCATTCCATAAGCTTGAAAAACCGCTTTCAAGCAACTTTCATCAAACGGACTATTGTGTGCGACCAATGGCAGTTCCCCTATAAGTGGGACAACCTTTGCCCATACATCAGGAAATCGGGGAGCCGATTGAGTGGAATCAATGGTCAACCCATGAACTTGCGCGTTCCAATATGAGTAATAGTTGGGCACAGGGTGGATAAGACTATAAAACTTGCCTGTAATCTCATTGTTCCTTACGATAACAATGCCAACGCTGCATACGCTTGAACGACACTGATTAGCAGTTTCAAAGTCAATTGCCACAAAACTTTTCATCTTGATTACCTGTGTCATACTGGGCAGTCAGCCGTTTATTTTCTCAATCCAATATTTTACTCTTTCAGAAACGGCACTTGCATCAGTGGATGGCACAACTTCCAATACAACATACCCGTCTGCATTTATTTCCTTGTCTTGGCATCCCATCCGCTTTAATGCATTCCTCAACATTTCCTTATCCTCTTTTCTGTTGGCAAATTGAATCAGGACATTTCCACTGCGTCCATCTTCAATAATGTCCATATAAAGAGTCTTTTCTCCATTTGAATATAGTTGGCAAGCCAACATATCCCAATACCAGATAAATATATCCCAATGCTCATGAGAACCTACTCCGTTTTTCCAAGTCACAGTACGGTGATGGCGTTTTATTATATCTTTCAGTTGTTCTACATTGTCTATAATGTATTGCTGCAACTCTTTGTCTGACTTAAACGTTTCTACGAATTTTCCTTCTGCTATATTGTAATAAGGCTCTGCCAAGTATTGCCACCATCGGCCATAATTCCTACGCCCTCCTTTTTCCCATTTTAATGGTTTTGAGAAATCAGAATCTCCATCATACGCAGCTTGGATGTAATAGTGGCCCTGCCAAAATCCAATGTCAATAACTCCGGGATTCCCATTTGTATTCGTCATTTTGAACCCATCATATTGGTCGGACATTCCTTCAACATGCCAACCTTCCTTTTCCCATTTCGACAATGCTTCATCCCACATACTTGTATCTTCTGCATGGGCCGTTTTAGCTTGCTGCACAGACTTTTGTTCATTCAATTTCTTCTCTGAAACAGTACCAATGTCTGCATTGGTGAGTGAATTGGAAAGCACGTTCAAATCAACGGTTATGCGCTGTTGTTCTTGTTCTATATTACTGCCTGTGCTTTTGGCATTGCGATAGGCATTTGAGAAATTTTCGAGCGTGTCTTGCTTGTGCTTATCGTCGAATTTGAAGTCATCGCCATACAAATCCTTTCGAAAGGCTTCCACTATACAGAAAAGGTTGTCTAATAAAGGGTCGGGTGAACCACTCTTGTTTTTACGGTTCAAATTCTCGCCGTCTTCATCAGGGCAGCAATATTCAATAAGCTCTTTGACCGCATTACTGACTGTCGCTATGTATTTCGAATCACAGTGCATTGCCACATAAGATGTCTGAAATTCAAGACGGATTTTTTCTTCATCCGAAAGACTATGGTCTTTGATTACATCACATAAGGTATGGAGGTAGTCTTGATAAATACGAAGCTTCTCTCCAAAAATCTTAGCGGCTCTTTCACGTTCTACATCATCATCGCTCTGGCCTCTAAGAAGTATCATTGTTATAACAGCTGTAATGATAACGCCCAAGACTGCCGCGAACATTTCATACCAAAGTTCTTTCCCCGTGAACAGCCGCAGGTAAACGGCAAAAGAGCATGCAATAACCACCAATATAGCCACAACTAAGATGGCTTTTCTCTGTGTTAGTTTCATAAGAAATATGCTTAAGAAAAAGAGAGTGTGTGCTTCACAAACGCACACTCTCATTGTTAAATTATAGATTACATCAATTACGCTTTGCCCAATATCGGCCTTCGTTTGTAGAATAATAAAGTCCTTTTGACGTTTGAGCCAAAATTTCCTTGCCATTGTCAACCAAGTCATAAAAATCGCCACATGCCGACCCAGAATAACGAGTCGCCCAGTATCTACCATCGTTTGTAGAATACTCAATCTTAGTAGCCATGGTTGGGGAAATACGAATCAGTTCTTTCCCCCTTTTAATCATTTTTGCCATACTCACAAGTTTTTAATTTTTGCCCTCACTAACGGGTTGGGGCTTTCCGGCTATATTTGTTAATCAAAAAGCCTTTTTTTATCTCCCAGTTCCGATAGAGATTGTTAAAAGTGAGAAGCGTGGAACTGTACGTCCACTTCCTTGTGAGTAGGCCCTGAGAAAACCTAGAGATAGATGTGGAGATAGCAGCCCCACGCATATGCGCGGAGAACCATCATGCCAAATCTTGTCTCTGTGTGTATAAGTTTCTCAGGCTTTACTCACGCAAGATAAAGACATAACGCCTCTTATTTTCAATATGTCTTGGAAAGAGTTACCTCAATCCGATTACAAAGATAGGGGAAATATATGATAAACGCAACTTTTATGTTGCATTTTTTATTCTTCACTTGATAATAAAGCATCAAAGAATCAAATCAATACCGGCACACAGTGAAGCAACAGAGAAGCAACGCAACCCATTTTGGCAATTTCACTGCCACGCTGCCCCCCTTTTCAACGGAAATTGCGTAACTTTGCAACACATAAAAACGATGAATGAGATGGAGAAACAGAAGATAGTCATTTCGGCCGACCTGGGCCATGCGCTGGCCGAGGCCATAGCCGAGTGCCAGCCCGACAGGCTCTTTGCGCTGGCCGACGAGACCACAGCGAGGCTCTGCCTGCCGCTGGCCGGCAAGTGCGAGGCCATGCGCGAGGCCGGGGTGATAACCATACCGCCCACGGACAGCAACAAGACGCTGGAGCAGCTGGCACACGTGTGGGCCGAGCTGGGCCGCCTCGGGGCCACGCGCCACTCGCTGCTGGTGAACATTGGCGGGGGCATGGTGACCGACCTCGGTGGCTTCGCCGCCTCGACCTTCAAGCGCGGCATAAGCTACATTAACATCCCCACCACGCTACTGGCCATGGTCGACGCGTCGGTTGGCGGCAAGACGGGCATAAACTTCGGCGGGCTGAAAAACGAGGTGGGCGTGTTCAACAACGCCAGCTGCGTGATACTCGACACGGAGTTCCTGCGCACGATGGACACGGAGAACATGCTCTCGGGCTACGCCGAGATGCTGAAGCACGGCCTCATCAGCGACGAGCCGACGTGGGCCGGGCTGCTCGAGTTCGACATCGAGCGCCCTGACCTCGACAGGCTGAGGGGCATGGTGGCCGCGTCGGTGGCGGTGAAGGAACGCATAGTGGAACAAGACCCCACCGAGCGCGGCTTGCGCAAGGCGCTCAACCTGGGGCACACGGCGGGCCACGCATTCGAGTCGCTGGCACTGAGCCGCCGCCCCGTGCTCCACGGCTATGCCGTGGCCTACGGGCTTGTGTGCGAGCTGTACCTGAGCGCCATGAAGACGGGCTTCCCCACGGACAAGATGCGCCAGACGGTGGCTTTCATCAACGAGCATTACGGCAAGATGCCCATAACCTGCGATGACTACCCCGCGCTCCTGGAGCTGATGAAGCACGACAAGAAGAACACGGCGGGCAGCATAAACTTCACGCTGCTCGGCGGCATTGGCGACATACGCATAAACCAGACGGCCACGAAAGAGGAGATATACGAGGCGCTTGACTTCTACCGTGAGGGATAGCCCCTGCCCTATTAGCTCCGACTGGGAGTGACCGGGTGCTGCTTCACGATGCAGGCCACATTGAACTAAAGCCCCTTCCGCAACGGAAAAATGCTTACACATAAACATCAAGCAACGCTCCGCGCCACGAGAAGTGCCATATTGCCGCGCGAAACGGGCTGTATTGCCATGCCAAACGTGCCATATTGCGTCGCAATATGGCACGTTTGGCTATTTCGCTGTATGTCAAGCACTTGCAGGCGGAGCACGCCAAGCAAAGAAACCTTACATCCGTCGCATCGCCACCAAGCCAAAAGCTCATGCCCGGCGCTTGGCCGACGTGTCGCGGATGACGAGCTGCTGCGGAACGACTTCGCGGCATACGGTCTTGTCGCCGCCGATATTGCGCAGCAGCATACGACAGGCCGTTGCCCCCATGAGGTGCGACTGGTCGACGATGGCTGAGAGGCGGGGCGTCACGTAGGCTGCGTGGGCATCATCGGTGAAGCCTATCAGCGCAACGTCGTCGGGCATGCTGAGCCTCAGCTCCTTTATGGCGGCAAAGGCGGCAAAGGTGATTATGTCGTTGAATGCGAGTATGGCATCGGGGCGGTCGGCGCGGCTGAGCATCTGCACCACAGCGCTGCGCGCCACGCCGTAGTCAATCCTGCCACACGCCACGAGCGTGCGGTCTATCGGGATGCGGTTGTCGCGCAGTGCCTCCAGGTAGCCGTGCTTGCGCCGCCTCACCATGTCGAGGTGGTTGGGGCCGCCGATGAAAGCTATGCGGCGGCTGCCGGTGTCAATCAGGTGCTGCGTGGCCTGGCGCGCGGCCTCGTCGCCGTTGGCGGTGACACAGGAGAAACGGTCGGCCAGGCAGGTGCGCCCGCAGAACACGAGCGGTATGCCCATGTCGGCCAGCTCGACGAAGTGGGCATAGTCGGTGGTGTCCTGCGCAAGGCAGGCCACGATGCCCTCAACGTGGAGACTGATGAAATTGTCGATGGCGCGCGCCTCTGCCTCGAAGTCCTCGTGGCTGTTGGCACTTATCACGGAGTAGCCGGCCTTGGCCGCCTCGTCCTCGATGCCGTCGAGCACGGCGGCATAATAGTGGGAGACGAGGTTCGGCATTACCACGCCTATGACTCTCGGGGCCTCGCGGCGCAGGCTGCGGGCAAAGGGGTTGGGCCGGTAGTTGAGCTTCTTGGCCAGCTCCTTTACGCGCTGCTGCATCTCCTTGCCTATCTCCGGGCTGCTGCGCAAGGCACGGCTCACGGTGGCAATGCTGACGCCCAGCTCCTGGGCAAGGTCTTTGAGCGATGTTCTGCGTTTCATGTCGGACATGGATTCGACAAATACAAAGTAAATGAATAGTCAACAACAGCCCCGCGCCGACGGCCAACCTGCTGCGCAAGGCCGTACAAAGGCGTCAGCCGCAAGGGCGTACACACGTGCAAATATACACAATATAGGCAAAATGCGCAAACGTTTACGTTGATTTTTTCGTTTATGTTACGACAATGTTATGAATTTGTATCTATCTTTGCATCAGCCAAGCTGCCATGCGGCCATGGCTGGCGGCACGCAAAATCCCGTCACTGCGCCACCTGCACGCACGGCAGGCCACGACAGGAAAGGCAGACCCCATGTGTAACGGGCGACGACAAAGCAGAATGAGTAATGAATAGTTGATAATAAGTTAGTTAAAAAAGAATGGAGCAAGATTGTCGTGAGACACCCTTGCTCCTTATTTTATGCCATTGCGGCAAGCGGCATTGCCACCGGGGATGCCGCCTCACAGCGAAAGCAGCTCGTCGCCCTCGGTATCGCACGAGGTGAAGCCCATCTGGCGCGCCCTCTCGGCCGGGAAGGTGTAATAAGTGGCGTCGCCCTCGGTGCACAAGTCGCCGCCGGAATCTTCAATTGTGACGTGGATCAAGGCAAGGTTGCGGCGCATCTCCCGCAGCACGGCGCGGATGGTGAGCTGCGCGTCTGTGGTCATGATGGGCTTGCGGTAGCGCACTTCGAGCTTGGATGTCACGCCTGTGGTCTGCAACTTGCGGAACATCACCCACGAAGCGCACTCGTCGATGAGCGTAGCCTGTATGCCGCCGTGGAGCGTGTCCACCCATCCTTGGAAATGGGCCTGGGGCTTCCAGAAGCACACCACGCTGTCGCCATCCTCGAAAAACTCCATCCTGACCCCTATCGGGTTCTCCGGGCTGCACCCGAAACAGTCGTACCCAGGCTTCTGCAGCCACGGATTCCTTATCTTTCTCATAAACACTTTGTTTTTGGTTACCAACGCAAAAGTAGCTAAAATATGGCAGACGGCCATCAACAGCCTGCGTTTTTAACGCTAATGTACTTCCACATACACACAATATATTATAATGTATGCCACCACGGCCACGCCGAGCATGGCCCTCACAGCCCGCCAGCACCATACGAAAGCCGGCAAGTTTGCCCGAGGCGGGCACGGCCTGCACAGCAAGGCATTAGCCAAATATGTGTATCCGGGCCAAAGGCAAGCCGCAGAAATACCTATTTATGGCTATTGTGCGTATGGATTGAATTTATTACTTTTGCAGCGGTAACAACAAATAGGTAGTGCAATGAAGAACCAAAAGATTTACGAGGCCAGCGACAAGATGATCTCTCTCATCCGCGACAACTACAACGTGCTGCAGTCGTTGGGCAGCTTCGGCATAAACCTCGGATTCGGCGACAAGACGGTAAGGGAAACGTGCGACGACAACGGGGTGGACACATACACGTTCCTCGCCGTGGTCAACTACACCATCAACGGCTACTACGGCTTCGACGACGACGACCAGCTCTCCGTGCCAACGCTGATGCACTACCTCAAGGCGTGCCACGTTTACTACCTGGACTTCCAGCTGCCGTTCATACGCCGCAGCCTGGAAGAGGCTATCGACGGAGGCGGCGAGCTCGGCACACTGCTGCTAAGGCTCTACGACGAGTATGCACGCGAGGTGCGCAAGCACATGCTATACGAGGAAAAGACGCTATTCCCCTACGTGCAGGCACTGCTCGACAGGCAGCCCACCAACGACTACACCATAGAGACGTTCTCGAAGCACCACGGACAGACCGACATCAAACTGAAAGAGCTCAAGACTACCATCATAAAATACCTGCCCACGGATATGCAACGCAACCACAAGCTCATGTCGACACTATACGACATATACAACAACGAGGAATGGCTGAGGCTGCACACTGAAGTGGAAGACAACATATTCGTGCCGGCAATAAGGCGGCTTGAGCGCATCTCGAGGCAGAACGACGTCACGAAAAACATATCATCAATGGTGTTCAAAGGGGGGCAAGACAACGGCGACGCGCTATCTGAGCGCGAAAAGGATGTCGTGGTGAGCCTCGTGCAAGGGATGTCGAACAAGGAAATTGCCGAGCACCTGTACATTTCGGTAAACACAGTGATAACCCACAGGCGCAACATCGCACGCAAGCTGCAAATACACAGCTCCGCGGGGCTGACCATCTACGCCATCGTCAACGGACTGGTAGACATATCCAATGTAAAGCTTTAGGAAATATTTCAACGCCACACGTTTTTTATTCCAAATCCGATAGGTTTCTATCGGATTTTGTTGTATCTTTGTGTCCGAAAAAGAAAAGGCAGTTTCAACAACAAATGCA
>VOFD01000343.1_pt1 | contig 128001 bp, 104 predicted proteins | sample 5384101 | NCBI WGS metagenome assembly VOFD01 (sample SAMN12384723, study PRJNA508395) | human gut metagenome | isolation source: healthy gut C | host: Homo sapiens | reverse complement strand
GTGGTCATCGGCTTCGCCCGCCTTGGCGGCCAGACGGTGGGCATCATAGCCAACCAGCCCGCCTTCCTTGCCGGCGTGCTCGACATAAACGCTTCCGACAAGGCCGCACGATTCATCCGCTTCTGCGACTGCTTCAACATACCGCTCGTGACGATAGAGGACGTTCCGGGCTTCCTGCCCGGCACGGCGCAAGAGCACGACGGCATTATCCGCCACGGCGCGAAGATTGTCTACGCATACGCCGAGGCCACTGTGCCGAAGATAACGCTCATCACACGCAAGGCATACGGCGGCGCGTACATCGTGATGGCAAGCAAGAACATCGGTGCCGACGTAAACCTGGCATGGCCGCAGGCCATAATAATGCCTCGCGACACTCGCTCGAAGCTGATAAAGGCCTTGGAGATGGCGCTGATATTTTCCCTAACACACGGCGGTGCAGCCCTCGCCGCGGCCATTGCCGCAGCACGCGGCGCAAGCCCGCCCGCATAAAAGGCAGAAACTACAATGAAGAAAACAATCAGCGCGCTGCTGGCGGCGTTCGCCATGGTGGCCTTCACGGCCTGCGACGACTATGAGACTTACGGCGAAAAGAAAGAGAAAGAGCAAGACGCAATCAGCGCATTCATCTCCAGCGAGGGGATAAAGGTGATAAGCGAAGACCAGTTCCACGCCCAGGGCGACTCCACCAGCGTCGAGAAGAACGAGTACGTCTACCTCGACAACAGCGGCGTCTATATGCAGATAGAGCGCAAGGGCTGCGGCTCGGAGCTTGAGGAAGACCGCCAGGTCAACGTGCTCTGCCGCTACATAGAGTTCAACATACTCGACAATGCCATCCAGACGCGCAACGACTACGACGCGCGCTCATACGACAAGATGACCGTGGTGCGCGACGGGGCCACATACACCGCCCGCTTCGTCAGCGGCACCATGTACTCCACCTACGGCTCCTCGGTGCCTTCGGGCTGGCTCGTGCCCTTCCCCTACATCAAGATTGGGCGGCAAAACGCCGAAGGCAGCGAGATAGCCAAGGTCAGCCTCATCGTTCCCCACTCGCAAGGGCAGACATATGCCTCGACGAACGTCTACCCGTGCCACTACGTGATAACCTACCAGAGAGAAAGATAAATGACACTCATAAAGTCAATTTCAGGCATACGCGGCACCATAGGCGGCCGCACGGGCGACACGCTCAACCCGCTCGACATCGTTAAGTTTACCACGGCATACGCCATGTTCATCCGCCGCGGGTGCAGCAAGCCCCGGGGCAAGGTCGTGGTAGGCCGTGATGCCCGCATCTCGGGCGACATGGTGCGCAGCGTAGTCTGCGGCACGCTCGTCGGCATGGGCTTCGACGTGGTGGACATAGGGCTGGCCACGACGCCCACGACAGAGCTCGCCGTGCGCATGAGCGGGGCCGACGGCGGCATAATCATAACCGCGAGCCACAACCCGAGGCAGTGGAACGCGCTCAAGTTGCTCAACAGTGAGGGCGAGTTCCTGACCAAGGAAGACGGCAACGCCGTGCTCGCCATGGCCGAGGCCGAGGACTTCTGCTATGCCGATGTGGACCACCTGGGGCGCTATACGCAAGACCTGTCGTTCGCCGAGCGCCACATCGACGCCGTGCTCGCGTTGCGGCTGGTAGACGTCGACGCCGTGCGCAAGGCCGGGTTCAAGGTCTGCGTGGATGCCATCAACAGCGTTGGGGGCGCCGTGCTGCCGCGCCTGCTCAGCCGCCTCGGGGTGGAGTGCCGCCTGCTCAACGGCGAGCCGACGGGCGACTTCGCCCACAACCCGGAGCCGCTCGAAAAGAATCTCGGCGGCATCATGGCCGAGATGCGCTCCGGCGGCTACGACCTTGGCATCGTCGTTGACCCCGACGTGGACCGCCTTGCCTTCATCTGCGAGGACGGACGTATGTTCGGCGAGGAGTATACGCTCGTGAGCGTGGCCGACTATGTGCTCAGCCACACGCCGGGCAACACCGTCAGCAACCTCAGTTCCACACGCGCCTTGCGCGACGTCACGCTCCGCCACGGGGGCAAGTATGCCGCAGCGGCCGTTGGCGAGGTGAACGTCGTGGCCAAGATGAAGCAGACTGGGGCTGTGATAGGCGGCGAGGGCAACGGCGGGGTCATCTACCCTGAGTGCCACTACGGCCGCGACGCCCTCGTGGGCATAGCCCTCTTCCTCTCGTCGCTGGCGCAAAAAGGCTGCACTGCGAGCCAGCTTCGCGCCTCGCTCCCCGACTATTCGATAGCCAAGAACCGCCTCGACCTTGCGCCAGGCACCGATGTCGACGCAATGCTCCGGCGTGTAAAGGAGCTTTACAAGGACGCCGAGGTGAATGACACCGATGGGGTGAAGATTGATTTCCCCGACAAGTGGGTACACCTGCGCAAGTCTAACACCGAGCCGATAGTCCGCATTTACAGCGAAGCCCACACCATTGAGGAGGCCGAGGACATAGCCAGGCAGGTGATGGAAGCGGCGTTGGGAAGCTGACTGCTGAAAAATTTTGGACTGTAAATCAAAAGAATAAGCCTTGCAAGGAGACGGGAGCGCCGGCCATTCACCATGAATGCCATTTTGCCGCGCTCCCTTCTCCTTTCCCATTTCTACTGAACCATGCTCATACTCTTCATCAACGGCAGCCCCAAGTGTGGCGGAAACATAGCCACAATGCTCAACGCAATGCGCGAGGAGGCCACAAGCCGAGGCGCAGAAGTGGAGTGGGTAGACGTGGCTGGCCTGCGCGTCGAGCCGTGCCGGGGCTGCATGGCGTGCCGCACGGCCGGCGAATGCGCGTTGCCCCACGACGATGCTCAGCGCACCATCGGCCTGCTTCGCCGCGCCGACGCACTGGTAGTGGGAGCGCCGTGCTATTGGGGCAACATCCCGGGGCAGCTCAAGGTGCTCTTCGACCGCATGGTCTACGCCATGATGGGCGAAAGCAGCAGGGGCCTTCCGCGCCCGCTCCACAAAGGCAAGCGGGCCATCATCGTCACAGCCTGCACCACGCCGTGGCCATTCAACGTGCTCTTCGGCCAGTCGGCAGGAGCGGTACGCGCCCTGCGCGAAATCCTCCGCTACAGCGGCTTCCGCATGGCAGGCACTGTGCAGCGGGGCGGCACCAAGGCCCGGCCCCGACTCACGGCCGCTGAATTGCAGCGTTGCCGCAGGCTCGTAGGGCGGCTTTGACACACATGCCGCACCAAGTGCGCTGGCGGATGACGGGCATTTTGTGGCACTGCAGGTGAGGGCCAAGGCTTGAGGGCGGCATTGATTTTGTAAAAATACGCTACCGCTTTGGCTTAGTTCCCGTATGTGTCGCCAACCCATTGAAACCCAGCAAGTTGGCCATATGCCTCGCCTTGCGTTGCAAAACGGGCTCCCACGTGTTGCGAAACGGCCTCCCCGCCAATGCCGAACGGCCGCCGTTGCTGCGTAAAACGGCCTGCCGTGCCATGCAGCACGTGCCTTTGTAATGAAAATTCAGCCCCGCGCCTTTGCACGCATGGCCGCCTGCGGCTGGCAGGCGTTGCCGTGTGCCGATGCTCCCTCGTATCGTACATTGTTGAATATGAGTTAAATAAAGTCGCGAAAAACGCAGTAATACGGAAAAATGTTATAACTTTGCAGTCGTAGTGTGCGCCATGCCCACTATCCGGCAGGCACATGCTGCTTTCGGCTTTTAGCCGCCGGCAACAGGAAAGGACATTAAACGAACAAATATCTATATGGCAACTACACCTGAATTCAAGTATGCCCCGATGTTCCAGACGGGCAAAGACGAGACAGAATACTACCTCCTGAGCAAGGAAGGCGTGTCGCTGGGCGAGTTTGAGGGCAAGCCCATCCTCAAGGTTGCGCCCGAGGCGCTCACCATGCTGGCCAACCAGGCCTTCCGCGACGTAAACTTCCTGCTGCGCCGCTCGCACAACGAGCAGGTGGCAAAGATACTCACAGACCCCGAGGCCAGCGACAACGACAAGTACGTGGCGCTGACTTTCCTGCGCAACGCAGAGGTGGCGTGCAAAGGCAAGCTGCCTTTCTGCCAGGACACCGGCACGGCCATCATCCACGGAGAGAAAGGCCAGCAGGTGTGGACGGGCTTCTGCGACGAGGAAGCACTGTCGCGCGGAGTCTACAAGACGTACACCGAGGAGAACCTGCGCTACTCGCAGAACGCCCCGCTCACCATGTATGAGGAGGTGAACACGCGCTGCAACCTGCCCGCACAGATTGACCTGGAGTGCGCCGAAGGCATGGAGTACCGCTTCCTCTGCGTGGTCAAGGGCGGCGGCTCGGCCAACAAGACATACTTCTACCAGGAGACAAAGGCCCGCATACAGAACCCCGGGACACTCGTGCCGTTCCTCGTCGAGAAAATGAAGACCCTCGGCACGGCAGCCTGCCCGCCATACCACATAGCCTTCGTCATAGGCGGCACGTCGGCAGAGAAGAACCTCCTCACCGTGAAGCTGGCCTCCACGCACTACTATGACAACCTGCCCACCACGGGCGACGAGACGGGCCGCGCCTTCCGCGACGTTGAACTGGAGAAGCAACTGCTCGACGAGGCACACCGAATCGGCCTCGGGGCGCAGTTCGGAGGCAAGTACTTCGCCCACGACATACGCGTCATCCGCCTGCCGCGCCACGGCGCAAGCTGCCCCATCGGCCTCGGAGTGAGCTGCTCGGCCGACCGCAACATCAAGGCGAAGATAGACAAAGACGGCATCTGGATAGAGAAACTCGACGACAACCCCGGCGAACTCATCCCCGAAGAGCTGCGCAATGCCGGCGAGGGCGATGCCGTGCGCATAGACCTTAACCAGCCCATGGGCGAGATATGCAAGATACTTTCCAAGTATCCCGTGGCCACCCGGGTGAGCCTCAACGGCACCATCATCGTGGCGCGCGACATCGCCCACGCCAAGCTCAAGGCACGCCTCGATGCCGGCGAGGACCTGCCGCAGTACTTCAAGGACCACCCCGTGCTCTATGCCGGCCCCGCCAAGACACCCGAGGGGATGCCCTGCGGCTCCATGGGCCCGACAACGGCCAACCGCATGGACCCCTACGTCGACGAGTTCCAGGACCACGGCGGCTCGATGGTGATGATAGCCAAGGGCAACCGCACACAGGTGGTCACCGACGCCTGCAAGAAGCACGGTGGGTTCTACCTCGGCAGCATCGGCGGCCCGGCGGCCGTGCTCTCCATGAACAGCATAAAGAGCATCGAGTGCGTGGAGTACCCGGAGCTCGGGATGGAAGCAATATGGAAGATAAACGTGGTGGATTTCCCTGCGTTCATACTCGTTGATGACAAAGGAAACGACTTCTTCAAGCAGCTGAAGCCGTGGAATCCCACATGCAACAAGTAAAAATCGTACGGTAGTCCTCATCCCGCACCGGGGCGAGGACTATTTTCTTTAAACTTAAGATATGAGAAAACTCAGTCAGATACTGTTTTCACTGGCGTTGCTGGCCGTGCCGGCCGGCACATGGGCCGTGCCGGCGCAGTCGGCATGGCGCACGTTCGTGCAGTCAGACGGCACCACAATCAAGGTGCGCCTTTGCGGCGACGAGAACATGCACTATTACATAACGGAAGACGGGGTGCCGCTCCTCCGCGCCGAAAACGGCGACTTCTGCTATGCCGATGCATACGGCTTCGCAGCCAAGTCGTCGGGCATCGTGGCCCACGAGCAGGCGCGCCGCAGCCCGGCGGAGCGCCGCCACGTGTCCTCGCTGCAAAGCATCGAGGCCCTGCAGGCACGTTCCGCGCGTGCAACGTTTGTCGCCAAGAAGCGCAGGGAGCGCCGTTCCATGCTCCGCGCCACGCCATACGAGGGCGAGAGGCGCGGCCTCGTGGTGATGATGGAGTTCCCCGACAAGCCTTTCTATACGGATGACTCGCGCGACAGGTGGGAGGCAATACTCAATGAGGAAGGCTTCGCCGACTATGGCGCGAACGGAAGCGTGAGCGACTATTTCCGCGACCAGAGTGGCGGGCAGTTCAACCTGAAGTTCGACGTGGTCGGCCCCGTCATGGCAAAGCACCCGCGCGACTATTACGGCGCAGACTCTGTGGGCATGATTGACATCCATGTCGGCGAGCTGGTGGTCGAGGCTTGTGATGCCGCAAAGGCCGCAGGGATGGATTTCAGTGACTATGACTGGGACGGAGACATGGAGGCCGACCAGGTGTTTGTGCTCTATGCAGGGGCCGGGCAGGCCGCCACGGGCAATCCGTCGAGCTTCATCTGGCCCCACGAATACTACGTCTCTGCCTACAAGCAGTGGCCCGACGGCTATGAGATTGACGGCATCAAGATTGACACTTACGCTTGCGGATGCGAGCTTCAGGGGCTTGAGTCGACCAGCCGCGGCATGCTTAGCGGGCTGGGAACGTTCTGCCACGAGTTTTCCCACTGCCTGGGGCTGCCCGACTTCTACAACACAACCGGCGGAAACGACATGCTCGGCGAGTGGGACTTGCTCTCGGATGGGTGCTACAACGCCAACGGATGGTGCCCGCCTAACTATACTTGCCACGAGAAAGAGCTTTCAGGGTGGGCGCAGTCGGTTGAGCTTGACGCCCCAGCAAGCATCACCGGCTTGCTGCCGATGGCCGAAGGAGGCGCTGCCTACAAGGTGCGCAACGACTGCGAAGGCCTTGTTGACGAGTATTACCTGCTCGAAAACCGCCAGCAAAAGGGCTGGGATGCCTATTTGCCCGATGCAGGCTTGGTGATAACACACATTGATTACGACCCTGACATATGGGCGGAGAACGCCGTGAACGACGACGAAAGCCACTTCGGCGCGGCCATAATACCGGCCAGCGGCACCAGCAACATCAACTCGAACCGTGTGGCCTGGCCTTACAGCAGGCGCGACTCGCTCACCGACAACTCGCGGCCGGCGGCCGAGGTGTATAACCTCAATGTGCGCGGAACGTACTTCATGGGCAAGCCGATAACCCGCATCACGCATGACGAGGATGCCGGCACGGTGGCGTTCGACTTCATGGGCGGGGCCACGGCAGACGGCATACAGGCCGTAGGGGCCGTCGATGCTGCCTCGGTCTATGGCTCCCCAGCAACGATATTCGACGCTTCGGGGTGCACTGTGGCCCGCGTAAGCGCTTACAGCGGCCTTGCCGACTGCTTGCAGGCCGGCGTCTATGTAGTGAAATCAACCAACGGAACAACAATCAAGGTAATGAAGAAATAGGGAATGGGCGGGGCCGAGGCTCCGCCACGACCCGCAGACCAGAAGGAATAGTAGAACCAGACATTTAATTAATGGACGAAATTTTCATCATCATCGGCCTTATACTACTCAACGGCGTGTTTGCAATGTCAGAGATAGCACTGATTTCCGCACGCAAGTCGAGCCTCACGGCCGATGCAGAGGGCGGGTTGCGCTCGGCGCGCTACGCCTTGAAACTTGCCAACGAGCCCGACCGCTTTCTCTCTACCGTGCAAATTGGCATCACTCTCATCGGTATCCTCACCGGTATCTATTCGGGCAACAAGGTGGCTGCGCTCTTCTCTGAGTGGATGGCGGGCCTCGGCCTGGCCTCACAGTACGCTTCCATGCTCTCGCAGGCCATCATCGTCATCGTGGTGACGTACCTTACGCTCATCTTCGGCGAGCTTGTGCCCAAGCGCATCGGCCTCACCGTGGCCGAGAAGGCGGCCAAGGGCGTGGCCATGCCCATGTATGCGCTGTCGATAGCGGCCTATCCTTTCGTTTGGTTCCTCTCCAAGAGCACCGCGTTCATATTCAGCCTGACCGGCCTCAAGGACAAGGAGAGCAAGGTGACCGAGGAGGAGATAAAGTCGATAATACGCGAAGGGACCGAGGATGGCGAGGTGCAGCCGGTCGAACAGGACATAATGCGGCGCGTGTTCCTGGTCGGTGACCTTGAGGTGGATGCCATAATGACGCACCGCAGCGAACTGACCTGGCTCGACTGCGACATGACTGCCGGGCAGGTAAAGGACATCATCAAGGAGAATATGTATGCGGTCTACCCCGTTGCCGAGGGCGACCTGGACCACGTTAAGGGCGTGGTCACAATCAAAGACCTGTTCCTCTCCCTCGGGGAGCCAGACTTCAACCTGCGCAACATCATGCGCGCGCCGACATATTTCTACGAGAACACCGATGTCTACAAGGTGCTCGAGGACATGAAGGCCGACCACATCAGCACAGGCCTCGTGTGCGATGAGTATGGCTCATGCATCGGCATAATAACCCTCATGGACATCCTTGAGAGCATTGTAGGCACAGTTCCCGAGCCTGTCGAGGAGGAACCGTACATCATCCCGCGCAAGGAAGGCGAGGAATGGTTCGTAGACGGGCAATGCCCCATGTACGACTTCCTTAGCTACTTCGGCGAGGAAGACCTGCTCGACGACGAGGATTACAACACCGTGGGCGGCCTTTGCCTCTACCAGCTCGACCATGTGCCGGGCTGCGGGGAGACGTTCGTGTGGGAGACGTTCAAGTTTGAGGTGATTGACATGGACGGTGCGCGCATCGACAAGTTGCTCGTGACGCGCGTGAAAGAGCCGTCGGGCGAGGCTGAAGGCTAACCTTTGCCACCTGCCTGGCTGCGGTTGGCGATGGCCTTTGCCGCCACGAAGGCCGTTGTCCAGGCAGCCTGGAGGTTGAAGCCGCCCGTTATGCCGTCAACGTCGAGCGTCTCACCGGCGAAGTAAAGGCCCGGGCAGGCGCGGCTTTCCAGTGTCGATGGGTTCACGGCGGCCAGCGCCACGCCGCCGCAGGTTACGAATTCTTCTTTGAAGCGGCATTTGCCGTTTACAGAATATTGGTCGTCAACGAGCGTGGCGACCAATTTGTTTATCCCCTTGCGCCCCAGTTCGCCCCAGCGCGAGTCGGCTTTCAGCCCGCATTTGGCCAGCAGGTGCAGCCACAGGCGGGCGTTGAGCTGTTCGGGATAGGCCGAAGCCAGTTGCTTCTTTGGGTTGCGGGCGGCCAAGGCGCCCACCATTTCCGCCACATCCTGTGCATTCCTGTCGCCGAGCCAGTTTATGGCGAGCCGTGCGCGGTAGCCGCAGTCGTGCAGCTGGCGCGCGGCGTAGGCCGAAAGTTTCAGGATGGCCGGGCCGCTCATGCCCCAGTGGGTTATCAGCAGCGGCCCCTCGGCGCGCAGTTTCGTGCCGCTGAGGCTTGCCGCAGCGTGCTTCACCACGGTGCCTGTCAGCTCCGTCACGCTGTCGCCCGGCAGGCACAGGCTGAAGAGCGACGGCACCGGGCTTACCGTCTCGACGGCCAGTGGGGCGAGCATCGCCAGCCCCTGGGCCTTGGGGCTGCCGCCGTTGGCAAGCAATACTGCGTCTGCCGCCTGTGGGCGCAGCGAACTGTCGGCGAAGCTGATGCGCAAATGGCCGTCAGCGCCGCCGTCCTCGCGTTCTATGAGCGCGGCGCGGTGGCCCGTGAGCAGTCTCACGCCGTGGCGTCGTAGCAGCCGCAGCAGCGTGTCTACTATCTCCATGGCATCCTGCGAGGCAGGGAACACGCAGCCGTCGTCTTGTGCCACGAGCCTTACGCCCTCATTCTCAAACCACCGCCACGTGTCTTCCTGGCTGAATTCCTTCAGCAGCCGCTTCATCAGCCGCTCGCCGCGGGGATAGGCCGCGCCCAGGCTGCGAACGCTGGCAAAGGTGTTGGTCAGGTTGCATCGGCCTCCGCCCGTCACCGCCACCTTGGCCAGCGGCTTGCGCCCGGCTTCATAGATGGTGATGTCGGCCTTGGGGCAGCGTCGTTTCATTTCAATTGCGGCGAAGCAGCCTGCCGCCCCTGCGCCTATGATTGCTATCTTCATCATGTTATTGTCAGTGTATGGTTTGTCGTTGGCTGGGCGCCTGCTTTGAGGCCCGGTGGAAACGGCCTTCAGCATGGCTTTGCCATCAACCTGCAAACTTAATAAAAAAAGGCGAAAAAAGGTGCGTTGCTGCGCCCAAACATACGCCGTGGGCTCCGCTTGGCGCAATATTCCGTGTCGCCATGGCTCTCTTTCGGCTTGTTTTCGTATCTTTGCACCGTACGGGCTGCGCTCCTGAAAGCTGGAGCAGACTTCTTTTGTGCTCGCTTGCATTGTCTTTGCGCGGGTGATATGGCAAGCATGGAAAACATGGATGTGGCCTCTCCCCGGCGGTTTGGGGTGTTCACCGCCGCTGGCGGCTTGCGGGCGCTGGTTGCCATGGCGTGTTCGTGCTGCTGCTTTGTGTAATGTTATTTCACAGTACTTGTGCGTTAGGCCAATTGCCTGGCTTTCAGCGTATTGCCGGGCTTGCGCCTTGACTTTCAGAAACAGGCGGTACGGGCGGGCAAAACAGCCTGTATTGCTATGCGAAACAGGCCGTTTTAAGGTATAAAACGGCCTGTTCGCCCTGTTGAGGCGTGCTTTGTACGAAATTAATCAATAGGATAGGGTATGGAGATAAAGCTTACATACATCCATCACAGTGGCTTTGCCATCGAGACCGACCTGTGCGCTGTTGTCATAGACTGCTGGCATGACCCGGCCGGAGTCGTAGGGCTGCTCCTTGGAGGGCAAAAGCCTCTTTACGTCATGGCCACCCACTTCCACGAAGACCATTTCAACCCTGCGGTGCTCGGGTGGGGCAACGGGCGGCCCGGTGTCACTTACATACTGTCAAAGGACATCTTGCGCCGCCGCCGGGCGCCTAAAGATGCGGCCGTCTGGCTTGTAAAAGGCTGCGAATATGCCGATGCCAATGTTTCGGTTAGGGCATTCGGCTCCACTGACTCTGGGGTGTCGCTTCTCATACGGGTGGGCAACTGCCTGCTCTTCCATGCTGGCGACCTCAACAACTGGCGCCCGGCGCAGTCTGACGGCAATGTGGAAGCGGCTCGCTCGGAGGCGATGTTTCTCGGCGAACTGAAAGATTTGCGCAAGGTTGTGGCTGCAGTCGACGTGGCAATGTTCCCTGTCGATGCGCGCATAGGGAGCGATTATATGCGTGGGCCGGCCCAGTTTGCCGCCTTGTTGCATCCGCGCTTGTTCGTGCCCATGCACTTCACTGCCTCGGGTGTGGCCTCTGCGGCCGCTTTTGCGCCGCGGGCCGCGGAGCTCGGATGCCGCTTTTGGTTGCCTTCAATGGCAGGCGACAGCCTTTTGTTGCCATGACCTTGTGGCCATGAATTGGGCGTGGCGCCATGCTGCCAGCAGCGGTCTTGTCGGCAATAAGTGCCTCCCGTCTGCGCGAATGGATACAAAAAACCTCCGCAGAAGTGCTGTTCGGCACATCTGCGGAGGCTTAAACATCAATCAAAAGTTATCTTTTCAGTTTCTGAACTGCAGGCCCGCCCCGTTTGCGTCGATTATTATCGGCTTGTTGCGGTCAACCTCTTCGGCCAGTATCTTCTTCGACATGTCGTTGAGCACGTAGCGTTGTATTGCCCTTTTCACCGGGCGCGCGCCGAACTCCGGGTCGAAGCCAGCGTCGGCCAGCCAGCTGATGGCAGCGTCAGTTGTGCGGAGCGTGAAGCCCTGCGGCTCAAGCATACGCGCCACGGCGTTCATCTGCAGGCGCACAACATCGGCAATCTCGGCCTTTGTGAGCGGCTGGAACATTATTATCTCGTCGATTCGGTTGAGGAACTCCGGGCGTATGGTCTTCTTCAGCATTTCCATCACCTGGCCTTTCGTCTCCTCCACCACGGCACTGCGGTTCGAAGCGTTTATGTTCTCGAACTGCTGTTGTATGTACTGGCTACCCATGTTGGATGTCATTATGATGATGGTGTTCTTGAAGTTCACCGTGCGGCCCTTGTTGTCCGTGAGCCGTCCGTCGTCGAGCACCTGCAAGAGGATGTTGAGAACACGTCGGGGTGGGCCTTCTCAATCTCGTCGAACAGCACCACCGAATAAGGCTTGCGGCGCACTGCCTCGGTGAGCTGCCCGCCCTCGTCGTAGCCGACATATCCCGGAGGCGCGCCTATGAGGCGGCTCACGCTGAACTTCTCCTGGTACTCGCTCATGTCGATTCGGGTCATCATCGAGTCATCGTTGAACAGGTATTCGGCCAGTGCCTTGGCCAGCTCTGTCTTGCCCACGCCAGTTGTTCCGAGGAAGATGAACGACGCTATTGGCCTCTTGGGTCCTGGAGCCCGGCGCGGCTGCGGCGCACGGCGTCGCTCACGGCCGTTATTGCCTCGTCCTGGCCGATGACGCGCTTGTGGAGTTCTTCCTCAAGATGCAGCAGTTTCTCGCGTTCGCTCTGCATCATGCGGGTGACGGGGATGCCCGTCCAGCGGCTCACCACCTCGGCTATGTCGTCGGCGGTGACCTCCTCGCGCACCATCGCGTCGCCTGCCTGGGCGTTGTGCAGTTGCTTTTGTATGTTGGCAATGTCGTTTTCGAGTGCTTTTATGCGCCCATAGCGAATCTCGGCCACTCGCTCGTAGTTGCCCTCGCGCTCGGCCCGCTCGGCCTCAATGCGCAGGTTCTCCATCTGTTGCTTGTCTTCCTGTATCTTGTTTACGAGGGCGCGCTCGCCTTCCCACTTTGCCCTGAACTGCTTCTCCTGGTCGCGCAGCTCTGCAATCTCCTTGTCGAGCTGTTCTATTTTGGGCTGGTCGTTCTCGCGCTTTATGGCCTCTCGCTCTATCTCGAGCTGCTTGAGGCGGCGCGTTATCTCGTCGAGCTCCTCTGGGACGGAGTCGCGCTCCATGCGGAGCTTGGCGGCAGCCTCGTCCATAAGGTCGATTGCCTTGTCGGGGAGGAAGCGGTCGGAGATGTAACGCTCGGAGAGTTTCACTGCGGCAATGCACGCATCGTCCTGTATTCTCACCTTGTGGTGGTTCTCGTAGCGTTCCTTCAGTCCGCGCAGAATGCTGATTGCGCTCAGCTCGTCGGGCTCGTCGACCATCACGGTCTGGAAGCGCCGCTCCAGTGCCTTGTCCTTTTCGAAGTATTTCTGGTACTCGTTGAGCGTCGTGGCGCCGATGCTTCTCAGTTCGCCGCGGGCCAGTGCGGGCTTCAATATGTTGGCCGCGTCCATGGCGCCCTCGCCGCCTCCGGCCCCGACGAGGGTGTGAATCTCGTCGATGAAGAGGATTATGCGCCCCTCGCTCTTGGTCACTTCGTTGATGACGCTCTTGAGCCGCTCCTCAAACTCGCCCTTGTACTTGGCTCCGGCGACAAGTGCGCCCATGTCGAGCGAATAGAGTTGCTTGTCCTTGAGGTTCTCGGGCACGTCTCCCCTGACTATCCTTTGCGCCAGGCCTTCCACGATTGCCGTCTTGCCGGTGCCCGGCTCTCCTATCAGTATAGGGTTGTTCTTCGTGCGGCGCGACAGTATCTGCAGCACGCGGCGTATCTCTTCGTCGCGCCCTATGACGGGGTCGAGCTTGCCTTGGCGTGCCTGTTCCACGAGGTTCTTGGCGTATTTCTCCAGGCTTTGGTAGTTGTCGTCGGCCGATTGCGACTTTACGCTCTGGCCCTGGCGCAGCTCGTTGATGGCCGCACGCATCTCCTTCTCAGAGCATCCTGCGTCTTTGAGTATGCGGCTTGCGGTAGAGTTCACCGTGAGCAGGGCCAGGAGTATTGGCTCCACGCTCACGAACTCGTCGCCCATCTTGCCGGACAGGTCGATGGCTTGCTGCAGAACGCGGTTGGAGTCGTTGCTAAGATAGGGCTGCCCGCCCTCTACGCGTGGCAGGTGCTTTATTTCTTGCTCGGTGAGCATTTCTATCTGGGAGGCGTTGACACCCAGTTTCTGGAAGATGAAGTTGGCCACATCCTTGGCTTTGGCCATCACTCCCTTGAGCAGGTGGACGGGTTCGATGACCTGTTGGCCGCCCGAGGATGCCGCGTTGACGGCCTCCTGTATGGCTTCCTGTGCCTTGATTGTAAATTTGTCTAATGTCATATCTTGTCTCCTTTCTTTTGTTTGCTTGGCTTGTTATCCATGTGCAAGTGAAACAAATTGTGTGCCTTGCAGGCGCGACTGACAAAATGGCACACTCGCAACTCCTGCGTATCGACGTGATATGCGGGCGGTGGGCTTGCGGATTGTGCTGTAAGATGCTTGGTTGCGCCTTGGGGAAACTTCCGGGCGATGTTTCCGGGCTGTTGAAAGGATGTAGGGACGATCGGGCTCGAACCGATGACCTCCGCAATGTGACTGCGGCGCTCTAAACCAACTGGGCTACGCCCCTCCTTGTTTTGCGTTGCAAAAGTAATAAATAAATGTGTCTTGCGCAAGAAAAACCACGATTTTTTCGCCTTGTGCGAGCCAATATCTGCATAATTCATGCCCGTGGCCCGCCGCAGGGTGCGTTTCAGCGCCTTGCGGGCTATTTAATCTTGTCGAATCCCTCGCCGAAGACGCCGTGGCAGAATGTCTGCGATACCAGGGCGCGCGGGTCGATGCTCTTTATAAGGTTCATCAGTCCCTGCGATTCATGCTTGCGGCACATCACGATGAGTATGTCCACTTCTTGTTTCGAATACCATCCCTTGCCCTCGATGAGGGTCACGCCGCGGTGTACGCGCGTGTTGACCATGTCGGCTATCTTGCCGTATTCCTTGGATATGATGATGAACTGCACCGTCTGGCGAGTGCCGTTGATGACATAGTCGCATACGAAGCTGGCCGCCAGGGTGAACGCTATGCCGTATACGATGGTCTCCATGCTGTGGAAGAGCAGGTACGAGGAGCTGATGATGGTGATGTCGATGAACTGCATGGCGCGGCCGAAGCTCATGTTGAAGTGCTTGTTGAGCAGGGCTATAATGATGTCGGTGCCGCCAGTGGAGCCGTTGTGCGAGAACACGAGGCCCAGGCCCGCGCCGCCGAGTGCGCCGCCGATGAGCACGTGCATGAACTTGTCCTCGCCGGGCGTGATTAAGGGGAACTGCTCGAACACGGGCTGGAGTGCGCCCACCATGGCCGAGAGCAGCGTCACGCCGATGATGGTGCGTATGGTGAACTGCTTGGTCAGCGCGCGCAGTGCTATGAGCAGCAGCGTGACATTGAGCACCCAGATGGATATGCCGGGCGGGAAGCCGAAGGCGTAGAACAGCAGTGCCGATATGCCCGACACCCCGCCCATTACCACTTGCTCCGGAAGCACGAACGCCGTATACCCGAGCGAATAGCTCAGTATGCCCAGGATAAGGAAGAACAGGTCTTTGTAACCCTGCTTGCGCCTCCTATGCTTTATTATGTCTGCAATCTTGTTCATGATTCAGCTCTTTTCATTATGATTGCAAAGTTATCTTTTTCATAAGGGCAAAGGAAATGTGTGTGTAAATGTGACGAGGCGGTGTGTTTTTGTGTCTTTTTGTCAGATGCCGCACTGCTGCGGGCTTGGATATGTGCAACTGCCAGGCGGCCCGGGTGCGCCCCTTGCCGCCTGGTGGCAGCCCTGTGCTGCCGTATGCCCCGTTTTGAGGCCCGGCGCGGCCTGTTTTGGTTTTCAAAACGGCCTGTCTTGCGGGCCGGGAAGCGCCGCGTGGCAACGCATTGGCTTCCAGGCGGTTGCGCTGCCTTGGCGGCATGGGCTTTTTTTAACTTAACTGTGTTAACGCGCCGGGGCTGTGCTGTTGGCGAGTGCTTGGCGGGGAAGGGCGGGGCATGGCGTGGAGGCGAGCCGTGCGCACAGTCGGCGGGGCCTGACGGGATTGTGGCTTGAAACGGCAAAGGGCCGGAACCCCTTTGGCGGAATCCCGGCCCTTGTCTTGCCTGCCGTTGATGGCGCAGCCCGGCGTAGGCAGTCAGTGCTTGCCGTTGCGGCCGTGCGCGTCGCGGCGTCAGTCGATGTCGATGACGAGGAAGTTCTGGTTGAACTTGATTTCGACGCCGTTCGACAGGTTGATTTCATACTCGTTGCGGTCTTTCTCAATCTTGAGGATGGAGATGCCCGAGTAGTTGGTGTTTACGTAGCTCTTTATCTGGGCCGGTATGAGGGCAGCCGGCACTGCCGTGCGCTTGCATTCTATCTCCACCCAGTTGCCGTTGCGGTCGAACTCTATCTTCTCGCCCGTGGTGAAGATTACGTCGTAGCTTTTCTCAAGGAACCCTGTCTCCATCTTGGCCAGTGCCACCTTCATTCCGCTGAAGTGCGACTTGATGACCTGCTGGGCCGCAGCCGGGAGCTGGTTTACGGTGATGGGCTTGTCGTTGTCGGCCATTGCCGTCTGCTGGAATGCCACGAGGCAAACGAGTGCCATGATTGTCTTCTTGATGATAGCTTTCATAATCTTGTCTCCTTTTCTTTAAGTTGTTAATGTTCTGTTTGCTTTTTGGGGTTGAAGCTTTGTCGCTTTTCCTGTTGCAAAGGTGGGGAGGTTTTCTGAAAAGATTCTGAAAAACCGTGGGGCGCAGGTGTTTTTAACAACTTTTTTGGTTTCCTGCCGGTCGGATGATTTCCTTGAAGGCCGCCAGGCGCGACTTGTAGCCGAAGCGTTGCGCCACGAAGTCCATGCCCGCTCGCATCTTGTCGTAGTCGGCTGGGCTTTCGTATAGTGACAGGCAGGTGGCAATTGCGGTTTTCATGTCGTCGATTGGCACCTTGACCCCGTGCGGGCCGGCCGCGTCGACCAGTCCGCCGCGCCCGCTGTGTATCAGGCAGCATCCGGCAGCCAGGGCCTCGATGGCAGCGATGCCGAACCCCTCGTATGTGGAGAGCATGAAATAGAACCTTGACTCCTTCATCAGCCTCACTTTCATGTCCTCGGGTATGGGGCCGAGGTATGTGATGCAGTCGTCGAGCCCCAGCCTGCTTATCAGCTTGGTTACGTATGAGCTGCCCACGCCCGACGGCCCGGCAAGGATGAAGCGGCTCTCGGGATGGGCGCCGTGTATGGCCTTGAACACCATGATGGCCTTGTCAATGCCTTTGCGGAACACGTTGTCGATGTTCTGCATCCATGCCACGAGCAGGAACTGGTTGGGCTTCTTTGACACGTCGGGGGTAAAGAGGAAGCGGTCGATGTCTATGACATGATAGCAGAGCTTGCAGTTGCGCGGCAGTCGCCCGCCGTAGAGTGCGGCCACGTTGCGGCAGTCGCTCGACGATACGAGTATCGACGTGTCGGAGAGGAGATTGCACAGCCTGAAGAGCACGGCCTGCACGGAGCGTTGCCTGGGCGTGGCGAACGCCGGCTCCAGGTAGTCGATGCCGCCCGTGAAGTATACCCGCTTGCCGAGGAGCTTGGCTATGGCGGCGGCGAACAGCCCGTAGCGGTAGAAATATATGAAGGCTACGGAGTAACGCCAGAAGCATAAGAAGTCCCAGCACGACTTGCTCAGGTGGACGTCGTAGCCCAGCTCCTTGAGTATCATTATGTCGTTGCGGTAGTAGCTCTGTATTGAGAACATCTTCTTAGTCTTCACGCTCGAGAAGAACAAAACGCTTTTCTTTCCCATGGTCAAAAATTAAATAATCTGGCAACCTTGCCTTTCACACTGTTATATTCGTAGTTCTCCAGGAAGCAGGCGCGCGCGGCGGCGTTGTAGCCACAGGTGAATGCGCGCCCGTTAATGGCCTCGATGAAGTCGGCCGCGGTGCGGCACACCACGCCGTAGCGCCCGGCGTCGCGGTAGCCCTCGAATGCCTCTGGCGTGCCGATGACGGTCTTTCCGTACATCATCGCCTCGGCCACTTTCACCTTCATGCCCGCCCCCTTGAATATCGGTGCTATCACGAAGTCGGCCTTGGCGTAATGTTCCGCCACGGAATCTACCGTCCCGACAATCCTCATGGTGCCTGTCTGCAAGCGGCGCTCGGCCTCGAAGCCTTTGCCAACCACTTCAATCTCGGTGTCCTTGAGCTGCGGGGCGACGTTGCGTGCGAACCACTCTACGGCGTGGGCGTTGGCATAGAAGTGGCTGCCTACGAACAGCCCGGTGAGCCTGGCCTTGCCGCTTGCCGCTGCCGTGGCGGGGGGCATGGCTCCGGCGCACTCGTCTTTCAGGATTATGGGGATGATGGCATCGGCCTCCCTGCCGTAGATGCGCAGCAGTTCGCCGGCCTCCCTGCCGTTGAGCACTATGAGGCGGTCGGCGTGGCGGGCCACGTTGCGTTCGCTGAAATATGTTGCGGCGAGGGTGAGCAGGAGCTGTGGCTTGAAGCCGGTGCTGAGCTGTGACTTGATGAAGTTGAGCTCTATGTTGTTGAACAGTACGCACACCTTCACTTCCGGGTGGGCCGCCTTGATGGCCTTGGCCAGCTTGCCGAAGTTTGAGCTGGCCAGGAATGCCAGGTCGTATCTCTTAGCTGCAAGCTGCCGCATGACCGATTGCGCAAAGGTGGCATCCATGCCGTTGAGATAACCGCCTAAGGTGTTGCGAAGCAGTTTGCCCTTGCTGATGCCGGCAGGGAACGTCATCGACTCGACCTCGCCGAAAAGCTCGCGGAGCATTTCGAGCATCGTCTCGTTGAACTTGCCCCCGCCGTAGTTGCCGTCGAGGGCGAAGTTGATGTATAAGCAGGTTTTTCGTTTCATATCTGGAAAGGCTTCTTGGCGTGAGGTGTTGGCAGTGCGTTGGCGGCGTGGCCAGCCATTGTCGGGCCGCCCGGGCTACTTTATGAAGTCGAGTACAAAGACATCCATGTAGAACAGCATGAGGCACATGGCAAACACAAAGAGCTTGGCCATGTATTGCGGGCGGAATATATAGACGACGTTGGTATATAGTATTATGTCCACCACGCTGAACAACTCAGACAGCCTTCCGGCCAGGACCGGAAGCGATGAGAGCATAAAGAAGCAGATGAACGACAACGCCTCGATTTTCATCATCAGCGGGAATTCCTTGTTGTAGTTGTATATCGTGTCGTGAAATGCCAGCAGGAGGTAGAACATGAATATGCGTATCAGCACGATGGGGTTGTTGAAGATGGCCAGCTCGTCATACCTGCCCATGTCCTTGAGCTGCTTGTACATTTCTATCTTTTCGCCTATGTAAGGTATCGGCACAGTGGTCACGAGGTCGATGTTCATGAGGAAAGCAGCATAGCCTACGGGGATGATGGCCGCCATGAACCATAGCATCTTGTTGCTTAGCGGCTTGTTGTTGAACAGCAGCACAGCCAGCATGGCCAGCGATGAGTAGTGGAAGAACGCGGCGGTTGCCATAAGCAGCAGGGCCGTCCTCCTGCGGCCTTCGCTCAGGGGCTTGATGGCCAGCAGCAACAGTGCGGTGGATACGCTCACCCTCATCTGGATCATGTCGTGGAGCACGAAGAAGTGGCACACGTAGATGAACAGCGATAGGAACAGGAACTTTGACAGCTTCTTTATCGCCAGGAACTTTAGCGTGACCCCGAGCACAGCGTAAATGAAGAACAGCCAGTGGACGTCAGTCGTGAACTTGTTTACGAAGAAAGAGATGATGATGAACGAAAACTCTACGGCCAATGCTGTCAGTGGCTCGTCGTAGTGTAAGAAGTAGTATTCGTATGTCTGGGAATCATTGTCGTTGCCGACCACCCTGAACGCGGCGGTCATGATGAACACAACCCCCAGGAAAATATAAATTTGCCATTTATATTTAACCAGGTTGTCCTCAAGTATCGCCGCGAATGCAATGAAGGCGATTATGGCAATCAACAGTATTACCATCTCTTTTCTGCAGTGTCAGTCAGCTATTCCTTCTTGAAGTAGACGTAAAGCGTGGTGCAGGCAAAGGTCATGACCGTCATGAACAACACGAAGAACATCCGTTTGGGGCCGGCGGCTTTCACGGGTACTGTGGCTCCTTGCAGTATGGTAAATGCCGGGGTGCGCTCTTGTACCTTGGCCACTGCAGCCTGGTATTGCATGGCAAGCGAGCTGTAGGCATTGAACTTGAGTTGCATCTCGTTTTCAAGGTCGTCTTTCTTCGACATGTATGTCTGTAGCACCATCCCTTGGTTTGCGTCTGAGAACTGTGCGTATGCCTGTTGGGCTTTCTCGTATTCTCTCTTCGCCTCCGTGTAAAGCTTCTTGGTGAACTCCAGGTCGTTCTTTGCTTTGTTCGTGCGATAGTCCGTGATGAACTCTTGGAGCTTCACCCTGACTGAGTCTGCCATGGTGGCGCATACGAGCGGATCTTGGTCTGTCACGCTTATCGTGATTACTTGTGTCTTCTTGTCAACGTTGCAGCCTACGTTCCCTTGCACGGTCTGTACCAGGCCCATTTGCGATTTTGTGAGCATGAAGGCATCTATGCCCTTCTTTTTGTTCTTGGTGGTGTCTTTCTCTTGGAACAGTTTCTTTATCGGCAGGATGATGTAGTTCCACCAAGGGCTTTTTGTGTGGTTCTTTATGTAGTCGCTGTATGTGGTCGTGACTGTGCCTTCTTTGGTCGTGACTTTCATCGGGAAGAGGCTTATGGTGAAGTCTATGGAGTTCATCAAGTCGGGATACAGCTCCGGGACGATGGCATCGCTGCTTGTCATGGAGCTCATCATGTCCAATCCGAACGATGAGGCCAGCGAACTTAGCGTCCCCCCGCCTGAAAGCCCGTCAATCTCTGGTGCGAGCTTCACTTCGCACGTGTAGTAGCGAGGCACGCTCAAAATGAACAGGCACGACGCAACGAATGCTATGGGCAGTGTTTTGTAGAAGAGTTTTCTGTGCTTGATTATTGATTTGTATATTTCAATCAAGTCTATGACTTTTATTTTCTTTTCTTCCATGTGGCTTGAATGGTTGTCTTTTGGTGGTTGTCATTAACGGGGTGCCTTGCTGCTTGGCCCGGTGGCTTGCCGTGCTTTGCTATGCAAGTCGCGCCATCTTTGCCGTGCGGGCTGTGGCAATTTGATACAAAGGTAATGATTTTCCTCTATATATTGATGCTTATTTTGCTTTTTCTGACGTATTTGCCCCGTTTTGTATGCAGGTAACAATCTTTCACGCTTTTGTTGTCCGGGTAACTGCATGGTTGTGCCTTGGCTATGGCTTGGGCTTAAGCCTCATGAGCCAATGCTTGATGATGACCAGTGGAATGAGCGACATTCGCAGTATAAGCTCCAAGCGCCTTATCCGCATCTTGTTTTTCAGCGTCTTGCGTATTCCAGCGGCGAAGCCAAGGCGTTTGTAGTTCTCGCGGAACACGGCGTTGAGCTTGTGGCGTGGGAACGGTTCCATAAGCGACGGCCTGTATAGAAGCCGCTCTCTGTAGTCGCGCTTGATGTTGACCAGTCCTTGCGAAGCCTTTGAGACTGCGGCGTAGAAGTCGGCACCGCGTTGCGTGTTGGCCGTTACTACTGAGACATTCTCCCTGGGGTGGTTGAATGGCGAGACCTTGCCGATGCCGATGAAGTCGCCAATCGTTATGTCTGAAATGCGCTCTGGCCGGGCATAGCGGCATGAATAGCAGTTCTCCCTCAGTGTCACGCCCATTAGAAACCCTGCAAGGTAAAACTGTTCTCCTTCTTTGGCTTTTGTGAGTTTTTCCCAAGAGGTGTCATTGGGGAACAGTTCTTTTCTCTCTTTGTCCCACAGGGACATCTTGAAGTTGTTGCCGTCATTTCCTCTGAAGCGTATGTCTGCAATGTCTTTTAATCCGTATTTCTTGCTGAGGAAGCTTGTTTCTTCCTTCAGGTAGCAGGCAGGGCAAACGCCGTGGCATATCAAGTCTACCGTGACGAGGCTGCTGTAGTCTCTGTGCAAGTAGGTTTTGAGGCCGGCTACCTGGCATGGCGTGCCGACAAACAAGACTTTCCTTCCTGCCGAGAGGAATTTCTTTACGTCATTGAACGTCGTGCTTCCAACCTTGCTCTGCACATACCTTGACCCCTTGAAGTGCTCCAGGCCTTCGGCGGTTTCCGTGTAAGCCATCGTCGGTTCAATGTTTTCATCGTACCGCGAGCCGAACACTACGCCGCCTTGCCCTATGGCGTATTCTGACATTATGGTGCCTATGCCCCCCGAAGCGCAAATCTTCCGCTTTTCCTTATCCGTTATCCACGAAGCGTAACACTCCAGCGGGTAATGGAACTCCATGTCGGTGTTGTTGGGGCATACTCGTATGCACAAGTCGCAGTTGACGCACAGGTTCTCGTCCACAATGGGGTGCAAGGCGCCTAAGCCGTCTTCTTTCATGCTTATGGCGTCGTGATGGCAGGCTGAGGCGCAGGCAAAGCACCCCGTGCAAGTTTCTTCAGGGCATATCCGTTTCATTTTTGCGTTTCTTTACGATGGAAGTGAAGTTAACCGTCTTTGTGTATTTCAGTAGCATGGCGTAAGGCACAATCCACAGCAAGGTCTTGGTGGCGCAGGCAAGGATGTGGGCGATTCGCCCGTTGATGTGGCCGAACGTGTCTGCTGACACCGGTACAAGACTTGCTAACGCATAAACCACCAAGGCTTCTGCCATGGGGATGGCGAAGCACTTCAGCATCCTCAGCCGGTCAAGCTGGAGCAGTTTCTTGTAGAAATAGGCGTAGTAAAGCCCTATGATGAACAATACGTAAATGAAGTATGCTATTATGGCCGAGCCCACCTCGAAATACTTGCAGAGTGCGATGTTGAGCGCCATGGAGCAGATGCAGCCTGCCGCAGTCACCCTTACAAGCAGCTTTGTCTTGCCGTAGGCCAAGACTAGGGCGTTGCCAGGCGTCGTGTGCATTTGCACCAGCACGGTGACGCACCATATCTGCAGCCATATGGCCAGGTGGGCGTAACCTTTGCCTACGTAGGCGGAGAGCGCGTCGCCGGCGCAGAGGATGAACGGGAAGCACAGCATTGCGGTTATTGCCGATGTGTAGGTAGTCCACTTGTATGCAAATTCGTGCATTGCCTTTGTGTCGTTTTCGGCCACCATCTGTGATGTCTTTGGCAGGAATATCCCGGAGAAAGTGCCGCCTATCATGATGATGAGCTGCGGAACTACTTCTATGATGCGGAAGTCAGCCACTGCGGTGGCTCCGTCGGAGGCGAACATGCCGAGCAGTATCGGGCGCGATTGGGTGGCCGTCATCTGGAACAGCGACAAGGCAAAGATTGAGAGGCTGAAGGTTATGACGGCCTTGAAGTCATCCCAATGCCACGCTGGCCAGAGGCTGTCTATCAGCCCGCCGCGCTTGCAGCGGCTGGCGTATGGCAGCAATGCCATGGCGACTATGGCTGTTACCATGAAGAAATACTCCGTCAGGTCGAGGCTGGCTATGAACACCAGGGCCACGGCTGCGCCTTTGAGCAATGCTTGCAGGCATTGCACTTTCATCGTGTATGCCATCTGGCCGTCTGCGATTAGCAGTTGGTTGAATACTGTCGTCACCCAGCTGAATAAGCTGAAGAGGCAGATGACGAACAGGCAGCGGCGTATGGTGAGGAACTGGTCGTGCTCCACGGCGAACAGGTTCTCACCGAAAAAGGCTATGAGCAGCAGGAGCGCAACGTTTATGGCTGATATGATGATGTAGAACGTGATGTTAGTCCTTGCCACACGGAACACCTTGGGCATGTCGCCTTCGGCCTTCCACTGCGAGAAGAATTTCACCGCGCCGGTGTTCATGCCTAAGTCGAGCAGCGACATGTATCCGTTGCAGGCCGTGGCTATCGACAGCAACCCGTATTCAGCCTTCCCGTAGTAGCCAAGCAGCAGAGGCACGGTGACGAAGCCCACAATGGCGGTCAGTATCTTGGCTGCCGTGCTCCATATGAACGAGGAGATGTAATAGTTGCCCCAAGCCATGTTTACCTTTCTATTGAGTCAATCAGAAATTGCAGCGAGCGTGCCTTGTCGGCTTCGAGTTTCTCCTGTATGTGTGTGTAGTTTATTTGTCCTGCCGGGACGTCGCTGCCGTTGGTGTACAGTCGCCAGCGCAGCCCGTATTGGTCGAGCAAGTCGTATATCCGCGAATTTTGTGAAGTTTCATCGCCGTCTTTGAACCGTAGCAGCTCGATGAAATCCTTAGACAGGTTTATCGACAATGCCGTGGCATGGAAGGAATCGGTGCATACAAGCTCAGCCCGCCTTATCAGGTCTACAAACTCGGCAGGGCCGGCCTGCCGGTACACTGTCGCCCCTTCGACGTTGGTTTCCTTGTTCTCGACGGCTGGTATCACTATCACGTTTTTTATGCCTCTCTTTTCTGCGATGTCTTTCACCTGCCGTGGGTAGCTTTCGTTGTTGCCTATCAGGTAGCAAAGCATGTACCTGCCGGGCAGTGCAACTTCGTATGTGGCGCCTTGGCATATTTCCGACCATTCGGCGGGCGATAGCAGGAACGTGGGGTCGGCCACTTGCGTTATGTCTTCCCTCCCGGTCACCTCGCTGAGGGCTTTCACGGCCGACTGCTCCCTTACCCCTATGTGGGCGAACTTGTTGAGCAGGCGGCTCACTGCGCCCCTGTATTCTTGCGGTATGGCTGCCACCCCTATGCTCGACGCGTATGCCACGCGCTTGGTCTCGCCGGCGAAACTCAAGAACATCATTGGGTCAAACCTGTACTTTACGTTCCATATTTGGTCGCTGCCGGTCAAGAAAACGTCAGTCTTTGCCGTGAGCCTGCGCAATTCCAGGGGGTATACAGGGGTCTTTATGTTGTAGTTTGCTGCAACGAACCGGTAGAGCTTTGCGCCATTGCCGGGTGATGCTGCCTTGAACTTATGTTTCCAGCACATCTTGAGCAGGCCGCTGAGCCTGAGCACGTATTTTATCGTGCTGCGCACCGGGCTGAAGTTGCTTGATATGTTCAGGAAGTAAACGTCATGTCCCATTCGCCGCAGCTTCTCGTGCAAGGCGAACGACTGGAGGGTTGTCCCGAAATTGCCCATGCCGATCCATGTCACCAGACCGATTTTCATGTGTGTATATGTTTTGCTGGGTGCTTGTTATGTATGGTGCCATGCGGACTCCCCAGGGCTGCCAGCTTATGCCGGCCGTGCCTCACGCTTAGGTTTGCCGATGTTCTCCCCCTTACGTCCGGGCTCTTGGCGCTCATGTTGCGGCATCGCCCGTGCATGGGGCTGCACGGCACTTCGTCATGCAACGGTAATGCAAGTGGGGGATGGAGGAGGCTTTCCCCGGTTTTCCCCCGGGTGCAGTTTGTTCCATGCAAAGGTAGTACTTTTATTCTATACGGCAAAATTTTTGCCATACAGCTTGTTGCCTGCCGCTTTGGCTTCCTTTGGGGCTTGGTTTGCAAGCACGGGGAACACGGCAGGCGGCTCTCGGTGTTGATTGTTTTTCAACAGTGTCAAAAGCCGGTGCTCCTTCCCGTTCCATTTTTCGCTGATTTGAAAATGTCATGTGGCTTGGGCGAATTTTGCGCGGCGTGGGTGTGCATGCGTAAGGCATTGGCACTGCGGGGCTTACAGGCCGGTCGGCCTTGCGTGTGCAATGGAGCCGGCCTCTGAAACGGTCTCACTCAGCCTTCAAGGCTGCTGTCTCGAGTGTGTCGAAGGGGGGTCTTGCCTTGCCGGACGTGCTGTCTTGCTAGGCAAAACGGCCTGCATCGCGCCGCGATGCAGGCCGTTTCGGAAAGAAACAGAGGGCTTCATGGCCTGGTTGCAGGGCTGAAAACGTATTTTGAATGCTGTTTCTCCAGGTTCAGTTGTGTTGAATTTTGGCGCTGCTAAGGCTTTTGCCTGCTGTTGCTGCCCACATTAAACACGTGCATTCCCCGCTCGAAGCGGTAATCGACGCTTATGCCGTAGAGCCGGCAGATGGCCTGCACTATCGAGAGGCCGAGGCCTGTCGACGAGGCGTTTCCGGGCGTGTGGTAGAAGCGTTCGAATATCCGCTGGCCATCGAGCGGCGTGTCCTGGCCCGTGTTGGCTATGGACATGGATGTCGTGGAGATGCTTATCGCGATGCGGCCGCCGCGGTTGCAGTGCGTGAAGGCGTTCTTCAGCAGGTTCGTGGCGAGCGTGGTGGCGAGCGACTCGTCCATGTTGAGCACCAGGTCGCCGTCGTTGCGCCTTTCCACGGTGATGCCTTTGTGGGCGTATATCATTTCCATGTCGGGCAGCAGCCGGTCTACCGTTCCGGCCATGCTTACGGCCTCGGTCGACGTGAACTGCCCTCCCGCTATCTTGCTGAGCAGCAGCAGCGAGCGGTTGGTGCGCGCGAGGGCTTTCAGCGTGTGCAGCGCCTTCACCACCTCGCCCATCTGCTGCTCTGTCAGCTGGCCGTCGTCGAGCAGCATCTCCAGCCGGCTCTGTATCACGGCAAGCGGGGTCTGCAGCTCGTGCGAGGCGTTGGCCGTGAAGCGCTTCTGCTCCTCGAAGAGGGCCTCGTTGCGTTTCGTTGTGCGGCTGATGGCCTCGCCCAGCCTCCTGAACTCCGTCACACTGGTGTTCTGCGGCATTTCCTTGTTGCGTTCGCCCAGCCGGTAGGCGTCGAGCCACGCCAGTATGGCCTGCAGCGGGCGCATGCCGCGGCGCAGCGAGCGCCTGTCCACCACCACGATGCAGGCCACGATGGCAGCGTAGAGGGCTGCCAGCCAGTAGGCCACGGCGGCTTTCAGGTCGGCCTTGTCGATGGTTGGGGTGAACACCACCACCTCGAAGAACCGTCCTTGGTCGTCGTTGAATATGTAAGATATGGTGCGGGCCGGCTCAAACTCGTTCTTGTCCTTGATGTAAACCTCGTTGTCTTCGTAGCGTATGTGCGAGCGGCTGGCGGCGTATTCGGCCGACACCTCGTGCAGGTAGTACTGGTTGTTGGTCGTGGCCGGCTCGTCGGGCAGCGGCTCGCCGGCCAGCGAGCGGCGTATCACCGTCTCGGCGTGGTCTTCGAGCGAGTCGTCCACCTCGTCGTTTATCTCGTCGATGATGGCAAAGTAGAACAGCGTTGCCCAGAAGGCGAACACCAGTGCGCCTATGACTGAGAGGCGCAGGGTGAGCAGGTTGACCAGTTTCATGTCTCGGTGAGTTTGTAGCCGAAGCCGTAGACGGTCTTTATCTCTATGCCGGCGCCTGCCGCCTTGAGCCGCTTGCGCAGGTTTTTCATCTGCGCGTAGATGAAGTCGAAATTGTCGGCCTGGTCGATGTTGTCGCCCCACACGGCCTCGGCCAGCGCCTGTTTCTCTATGAGGCGGCCCCGGCGGTTCACGAGATAGAGCAGTATGTCGTACTCCTTGCGGTTCAGCTCCACGGGCGCGCCGTCCACCTCAACGCGGAATGTGTCGGGGTGTATCGTCACGTTGGCCACCCTTATCGTCTGTTCGCCGCCGCGTGTCTGCCGCCTTAGCACGCTCCTTATCCTGGCGTGAAGCTCCGCCAGATGGAAGGGCTTGGGCAGGTAGTCGTCGGCTCCCAGCTCCAGTCCGTTCACCTTGTCGTCTATCGAGTCCTTGGCCGAGAGTATGATGACGTTTACCCTCCGCCCCGCCTTGTGCAGTTCGCGCAGCAGGTCCAGCCCGCTGCCGTCGGGCAGCATGATGTCGAGCAGTATGCAGTCGTACTCGTAGACGAACGCCTTGGTGCGCGCCTCGGCATAGGTGGCGGCGGTCTCGGCCACGTAGCGTTCCTTTTCGAGCGACCGGGCTATCACTTCGCGCAGGTCGTCGTTGTCTTCCACTATCAGTATCTTCATGTTTCTGTCTGTTGGTAACGTGTGGCCCAATCAGTTGCCAGGCCGCATAGGCTTGTCGCCCGGATAGGCTCGCCGTTGTTGTATGTGTGCAAAAATACGTTTTTTCTGTGACATTGCATCGCGGTTTTGCACTTTTCTCGGTGAACTTCAGCGCAAGCACCACACTTTTCTCGGCGAACTTTTGGCCGAATCTTACATTTTTCATTGGGAACTATGGTGCGGTAGGCGGTCTGTGCGGCTGTCAGACGTCGAGCAGGGTGGGGCGGACAGGCTTCATGTTGTAGCCGTTGTCGAGCATGGCGGCATTGGAGAAAATGGTGCCGCCGGCGGAAACAGTGTCGTAGCTGTTGTGGTTGTGGCCGAAAAGATGGAGCTTGGGGCGCACCGTTCCCACCCTTTCGAGCAGCAGCCGGTCGCCGTAATGCGCCGATTTGTCGCGGTCGCTGCCGTCGAGGATGCCGAACGGTGGCTGGTGCGTAATCAGAACGTCAGTCTTGTCGGGGATTTTGCCAATCATGGCATCGTAATCTCCGCTCAGAATGTCGCCCATCAGCAGCGGAACGCCGTAGAAGCTGATGCCGCAGAGCGTCACCCCAGAGTTGCAAAGATAGTGTACGTTGGCAGGCAGGCCGCTTATGGAGGCGGCCCCGAACATACAATCATCGTGGTTGCCGGCAATGAATACCTTGTTATTATAGGGCAGACTGATGAGCCACTCCATGAAGTCGTAAGCCTCGCTCTCGGCTCCGGCAAAGGTGAAGTCGCCCGAATGCACCAGCACATCGGCTTCCGGCAGGCTTAGCTCCCGGTGCTTTCCGTGCGTGTCTGATATGTGCAGTATCTTCATTTCGGCGGATTATACAGTCACGTCGATATGCTTTATCCAACAGGAAATGGCTTTGCCGGAGATGTTTATGGTAATCCGTCCGTTGCCGTCCGCGCCTGTCGCTTTTAGGAAGTTGGCAATGTCTTTCGTGTTTTTTTCGCAATTTGCATCGTAATTCTTTTCTTTTTCCACATTGCCTTTGAACGTGATGACGAGCATTATGCATTTCTCCACCCCATGTTCCAAGGCTGCGCACATCGTGCCTCTTGTCGCTGTGAAGAGTTGGTAGCCAATTCCGCTTACCTCGTCTTGGGTTTTATCAGGCATTAAGAACTTTCTCAGGAGTTCCGCCCTCTTGCTTATGTTGCCTTTGGTGCTTTTCTGTTGCTTGCCGATTTCTTTTCCAAAAGGTTCCGAAACCTTGGCTTCAATGCCGATAACGCAGTCTTTCCCAAGCATGAGCAGGTCGTGGTTGCGTGGTCCTCCCGGGTACATTTCTTCGCCAAGACAGGTTTTCGCCTCCGGCTCGCAGACGAAATCCTGCTCTGCAATGCCGCATTCGGCCAGCAGGTCTGATACCCGTTTCGCGAACTCTGGCTTTCTCTCAATCGCCAGCTCGGCCATCAGCCGTGCGCTGCGGCCTTCTTTCCATTGGTAGTTTTCCTTTGGCTTGCCAAGTTCTTCCCATGTTTTTAGGTTGTCTATGGCCCTTCCTTCTTTCTCGTATCTTATGTTCATGTGTTTTGTGTTTTATGGGGTTGTACGTTGTTTGTTGTCCTTTTGATTGTCACGAAGACATTTTCCAGCCTTACGATTGTTTGGTAGTACATCACTGTAGTGCGGTAGCCGTGTTCCGTCAGCCAGTCGAACACTTTGTTGCGCACGTCATCGTTGTAATATATTTCCACTTTCAGAGGCACTTCCGTCAGCCGTTTGTCCGCCAGGCGGCACACTCTGTCGAGGTCGATGTCGGCATATTCCAGCGGGTTGACGCTTGTTATTCCCAGCAGATAAGGAGTGGCGTTGCCGTTGAGCGAGCACATTTCGTCAACGGGGCTGATGCCTAACCCGTCTTTGACCGCGTTTATCATGTCGCGCAATTGCAGCATTCCTTTCGCCAGTCCGTGGTGGAATATTGATTCAAGCTCGCCGTCCAGCACTATGTTGTCGGCAGGGATGCCGCAGTCCGGACGGCTTTTCAGGCCATGCATGACTTGAAATCTGAACGACTCTTCCTCTTGCCTTCTTTTGAGTTCAGCCTTTCTTCGTTTGTCTCTGGTTGTCTTCATTGCTTTGGCGTGGTTTGGTTTCGAGGGCAAAGATAGTCTGGCGGTGTGCAAAAAACTTTCATAGGCGAGTGGAAATTTATGTATATTGTCGTTAGTCGTCGCTTTTTTCGCTGGTAGATTCATGCTTGTATGCTTCCAGCATATTGCAAAGTTCGTCTCTCATCATGCCTCTGAGGCATTCCGGCTCTATCACTTCAACGGACTTCCCCAAGCCGATAAGCCTCAGTACAAGTTCGTGGCTGGGTGCCATTCTGTACCTGAAGTCTGTGCTGTTTGAGGTGCTTTGCAGCTCCTCTTGCGATTCGTGGAGAGGCACGGAGCGCAGGTGTGCTGCCATTACGCCATGAACCCTGACAACGATGTTCTCCGGTTTGAGTCCTTTGTTGACGTAGATGCCGACACTGTTGCGGAAATATTCTTTCGGGCTGAAGTCTTTCGGATATTCAAAGTGCTTGTCGGTGGCTTCCATGTTCCATGCCCTGTCGAGCGAGATTGTCTTGATGTCGCGGTCTTCTTCTACCGTGCCGACAACATACCACCGCTGCCTAAGCACCTTGATGCAGTACGGCCTGAAATGCAGTTCACGTGGCTCGGTCTTGTAATACGACTGGTATTTCACATTCAGCACCCTGCATTCTCTCATGGCGCGAATCACCGTTTGCAGGAATTGCGCCCCGTCCGACATTTCTTCCAGGATGATTCTTTCGTGCAGGTCTGCGCTTTGGCGTATTGTCTCCACAGTGTTGAATGTGTTCACAAGCCATTGCAGGTATGGGGCATTGTCCAACGGAGCCTCATTGCAGATGCGATATTTGTAGCCGTCTGCGGCAGAGCACGCAATGGAAATGCCGAACATGGAGCACAATGCGTCCTTTTGGTTGTGGAATGTCCGCAGGCTAAGAGACTTGCGCTCATCGTTGATGGAGGCGTACTCCCACAATCTTCTAATCTCCTCGAACGTAAGCCGCTTGTGCCTTAACAGCGTGTCGAGGAGCCACAGCTGGCGTTTGAAAGCGTTGCTTGACATTTGCCGTCTTGTAATTAAGGTGTTTCCTGTTCAGCACGCAATGCCTATCTCGTGCAGGAACTCCGGGGCGAGGTCTGCCCCGTTGGCCCATTCTATTGTCGAGTTGGTCAAGCCATACTGTATGAACTTGTCCTTGTCGAGCAAATCGCCGAACACTTCGCCTTTGAGGTAAGGCTTCAGGTCTACTCTCTTTTTGCTTCCGTCGCTGAAAGCGATGAGCAGCTCGTAGTCTTTTATGTAGTCAACGTCAACGATTTTTAGCATGGCAATATTATTTTAAAGGTTCTATTTTGTTCAATTTTTCTCCTCTTTGGGCTTTCCCCCATAGTTCAAGCAGCTCTGGCTCGTGCTGATTTATCCACTCGTTTACTTTAGCAATTACCTTTGCCGGGGCTTGGCCGTCCACGATTCTGTCCAATATGCTCATGGAGCATTTATAATCCCCGTATGTGAAGTGAATGTGCGGAGGATTATGGTCTTTCCAGAACAGGCTGATAATTATACCGTAGAATCTGCAAATTTCGGGCATAACGCTTCTTGTTGTTTCTTTGCAAATGTACAAAAATAATTTGTTTCTGCAATGGTTTGTGCGCAACGTTTATGCCGAGTCGAAGCATTATGCGCAAAAGTTTGTGGCTGCCGATGCTTTTTTTCGGCCAAATGCCCGCCGTCTCAGAAAAAAATGCTAAGTTTGCAGTTGCAAAACAAAAGTGCGCACAGTCCGGCCCGGCGGGCCGGCAGGGGTGCTCGGGCTGTTGCCCGGGCTGAGATCATACCCGTAAGACCTGATTCGGATAATGCCGACGGAGGGAACCGACAATGCCAATGTTGCTTTTTGCAAGTCCGAAAGGCACGCGGCCTATATCGCAGGCAACCCCTTATTTGCGCCGTATATATTAAATAAGGAGAAAATGGAAAAGTTAGTGATTGCAGGCAAGGAGTTCTCCTCGCGCCTGTTCCTGGGAACCGGCAAGTTCAGTTCCAACGAAGTGATGGCCCAGGCTATCGAAGCCTCGGGCACGCAGATGGTGACCATGGCCATGAAGCGCATCGACCTGGCCGACAGGGGCGACGACATGCTCGCCCACATCGCCCGCCCGGGCATACAGTTGCTGCCCAACACGTCGGGCACGCGCAACGCCGAGGAGGCCGTGTTTGCCGCCAAGATGGCCCGCGAGGCTTTCGGCACCAACTGGCTCAAGCTGGAGATACATCCCGACCCGCGCTACCTGCTGCCCGACCCCGTGGAGACGCTCCGGGCAACTGAGCAGCTCGTCAAGGAGGGCTTCGTGGTGTTGCCCTATTGCCAGGCCGACCCCGTGATATGCAAGCGGCTGGCCGAGGCCGGCGCGGCCACCGTGATGCCGCTCGCCGCGCCCATAGGCACCAACATGGGACTGCGCACGATGGACTTCCTCAACATCATCATTGACGAGGCTTCGGTGCCTGTGGTGGTCGATGCAGGCATCGGCGCACCGAGCGACGCGGCAAAGGCAATGGAGATAGGTGCCGACGCGGTGCTCGTTAACACGGCCATATCCGTGGCTGGCGACCCCGTGGCCATGGCGCGCGCGTTCAAGAAGGCCGTTGAGGCAGGCCGCGAGGCTTTCGAGGCCGGGCTTGGCAACCAGTCGATGGACATGACGGCTGAGGCCAGTTCGCCGCTGACGGCGTTCCTTAACTGATGTTAAAGCACTGCGCCCTGAGCCATGCAAGAATGTGCCTTGCAACGTTTCAACCTACAAAACGGCCTGTTTCGCATTGCGAAACGACCCGTTTCAGAGCCAGAAACGGCATGTTCTGGAGACTAAAACGACCCGTTTTGCAACTCGTTGTGAATCAGGTTGTTGCATAGCAGGGCGCAAATTGTGGCGCAAAAGTTAAATAATCTTATAGAAACAAGCTAAAAAGCAAGGTCTGATGAACATCAAGATAAACAACGAACCGGCCATAGTGGCCGAAGGAACAAAGCTGGCTTCGATAGCAATGATGCTCCAGCTGCCCGACAAGGGCGTGGCCGTGGCCGTGAACAACGCCATGGTGCCGCGCGCGGAGTGGGCAGCCCGCACAGTGCAAGAGGGCGACGACATCGTGATATTGAAAGCATTTTGTGGAGGATAAACATATGTTTTACGACGTAATAAAGAAGATAAGCTGGGACGAGACAACCCAGAAAATCATGTCGAAGACCGACGCCGACGTGCGCCGCGCCCTCTCGAAGAGCCACCTGTCGGTAGACGACTTCATGGCGCTCGTGTCGCCCGCCGCCGACAAATACCTTGAACAGATGGCCCGCCTGAGCCGTATGTACACGCGCGAGCGTTTCGGCAAGACCATCAATATGTTCATACCGATTTACATCACCAACTCGTGCTCCAACTCGTGCGTCTACTGCGGCTTCCACGTGCAGAACAAGATGCCGCGCACGGTGCTCACCGAGGAGGAGATAGTGCGCGAGTATGAGGCCATAAAGAAGCTCGGCCCGTTCGACAACCTGCTCGTGCTCACTGGCGAGAACCCGGCCGTGGCGGGCGTGAAATACATCGCCCGCGCCCTCGACCTGGCCAAGCCCTACTTCAACAACCTGCAGATAGAGGTGATGCCCCTGCGCTCGGAGGACTATGCCGAGCTGCGCCGCCACGGGCTCAACGGCGTGATATGCTTCCAGGAAACGTACAACGAGGCCCGCTACAAGGTCTACCACCCGCGCGGCCCTAAGTCTAACTACGAGTGGAGGCTCAACGGGTACGACCGCATGGGGCAGGCCGGCGTGCACAAGATTGGCATGGGCGCGCTCATCGGACTGGAGGACTGGCGCACCGAGGTGACCATGATGGCCTACCACCTGCGCTACCTCGAGAAGACCTACTGGCGCACGCAGTACAGCGTAAACTTCCCCCGTATGCGCCGCGCGGAGAACGGCGGCTTCCAGCCCAACGTCGAAATGACCGACCGCGAGCTTGCCCAGGTGACCTTCGCCATGCGCATCTTCGACCACGACGTGGACATATCGTACTCCACGCGCGAGAACCCCGATGTGCGAAACCACATGGCCACGCTCGGCGTGACGACCATGAGCGCCGAGAGCCACACCGACCCGGGAGGCTACGCCTGCTATCCCAACGCCCTGGAGCAGTTCCACGTGAGCGACGAGCGCACCGCCGTAGAGGTGGACCGCGACCTCCGCGCCATCGGCATGGAGCCTGTGTGGAAGAACTGGGACGCAAGCTTCGACCGCATATCAATGGCGAATTAGGAATTTGGAATTACGAATTGTCGCGCAAAGCGCGATGAAGAATTAATAATTTTAGAGTTGGGCGTGGTGCCGATAGGTTGCTTAGACATGACAATCCGACTCTCCACTCAATTCAAAAATAAATAATTCTTCATCGCGTGAGCGACAATTCAAAATTCAAAACTCCAAACTCAAAATTCAGAATATGCGCTACCTTCCCGTCCTTACCATAGCCGGCAGCGACTGCAGTGGCGGGGCCGGCATACAGGCCGACATGAAAACGATGTCGGCCCTGGGCTGTTACGCCGCCTCGGTGGTCACTGCCGTCACCGTGCAGAACACCGTCGGGGTCTCCGGCGTTGACTTTGTGAGGCCCGAGACCGTGGCCGCCCAGATACGGGCGGTGATGGACGACATACGCCCCGTGGCCGTTAAGGTAGGCATGGCTGGCGACGCCGCCACTATGTGCGCCATCGCCGGCGCTCTCAAGGCGTATGAGCCTAAGGCCGTGGTGGTAGACCCCGTAATGGTGTCCACCAGCGGCCATGTGCTCATGCCGCCCGATGCCATCGACGCTTTCCGCCGCTACCTTGTGCCGCTGGCCACGCTGCTCACGCCAAACGTGCCGGAGGCCGAAGTGCTTTCGGGGCTGACCGTCAGCGACGAGGCGTCGTGCCACGCCGCCGGGCTGGTCATAGCGCGCGACAGCCGCTGCCCTGTGCTCATCAAGGGCGGCCATTTCGGCGGGCAGGACAAGGTGGACCGCCTCTACGCCGCCGACGGAAGGCTGGCCCAGACATACGCCACCGAGGCCGTAGACACGACAAACACCCACGGCACGGGCTGCACGCTGTCGTCTGCCATAGCCTGCTTCATTGCCCGCGGGCTTCCGCTCGCCGATGCCGTAAGGCAAGCCAAGGCTTACGTAACCGAGGCCCTTAAGGCGGGGAGCGGCGTTGAAATAGGGCAGGGGCATGGCCCGGTGAACCACTTTTTCAATCCCGAAAAAATGCTGAAAGTATGATACCAGTACAGTTTATAACCCACCGTAACGAGCGTTTCGGCTACGTCGATGGCGCACGCATGGCCTTGGAGGGCGGCTGCAAGTGGATTCAGCTGCGCATGAAGGGCGCGACCGACGACGAGGTGAGGGCCGCTGCGGCTGCCATCCAGCCGCTCTGCAAGCAGCACGAGGCCGTGTTCGTAATCGACGACCGCGTCGGCTTGGCCAAGGAACTGAAGGCCGACGGCGTACACCTCGGCAAGAACGATATGCCCGTCGGCGAGGCGCGGCACGTGCTTGGCGAGGACTTTATCATCGGAGGCACGGCAAACACCTTCGGCGACATAGAGCGGCTGCACCGCGAGGGGGCCGACTACATCGGCTGCGGGCCGTTCCGTTTCACCACGACGAAGCAGAACCTTGCGCCCGTGCTGGGCCTCGAAGGTTACTTCACCCTTGTCAACCGTATGCGTGCGGCGGGCATCCTGCTCCCCGTAGTGGCCATCGGCGGCATCCGCTTTGAGGACATTCCCGACATCATGCGCACCGGTGTGCGCGGCATCGCCGTCTCCGGCGCAGTGCTCGGCGCACCCGACCCCGTGGCCGAGATGCGCCGGATGGTGGGTGGATGATACCGGGGTGGCTGGCCTTTTGGGCGCATCAATGAAGAAGAACTCTCCAATTGACAATCAAAAAATGTAAGATATGGACAACAATATCAAAATTACTTACCCGAGTTCCGAGAAGGTATACATGAGCGGAAAGCTCTACCCTGAACTCAGAGTGGGAATGCGCAAGGTGCGCCTGACCCCTACCGTCGACATAGTTGACGGCAAGAAAGTTGTGACGGAGAACGCTCCCGTCTATGTTTACGACACCAGCGGGCCTTACAGCGACCCCGAAGTGGAAATCGACTTGAGGCGCGGCCTGCCCAAGCTCCGCGCCCCGTGGATAGCCAAGCGCAAGCCGGGCGACACGCAGATGGCCCTGGCCAAGCGCGGAATAGTGACCGAAGAGATGGAGTATGTGGCCATACGGGAGAACATGAACTGCGCCGAGCTGGGCATAGACACCCATATCACGCCTGAGTTCGTGCGCCAGGAGGTGGCCGCCGGCCGCGCTGTCATCCCCGCGAACATAAACCACCCGGAGGCAGAACCGATGGTGATAGGCACCAACTTCCTCGTGAAGATAAACACGAACATTGGCAATTCGGCCACGACTTCGGGCATTGAGGAAGAGGTCGAGAAAGCCGTGTGGAGCTGCAAGTGGGGCGGCGACACGCTGATGGACCTCTCCACGGGCGACAACATACACGAGACGCGCGAGTGGATCCTGCGCAATTGCCCCGTGCCGGTGGGCACCGTGCCTATGTACCAGGCCTTCGAGAAGGTGGACGGCAAGGCCGAAGACCTCACGTGGGAGATATTCCGCGACACTCTCATAGAGCAGTGCGAGCAGGGCGTTGACTATTTCACCATCCACTGCGGCATCCGCCTGAAGAACGTTCCGCTCTCGCAAGGGCGCCTTACGGGCATGGTGAGCCGCGGCGGCAGCATAATCTCGAAGTGGTGCATGGTGCACCAGCAGGAGAGTTTCCTCTACTCGCACTTCGACGACATATGCGACATCTGCCGCAAGTACGACGTTGCCATATCGCTGGGCGACGGACTGCGCCCCGGCAGCATACACGACGCCAACGACGCCGCGCAGTTTGCCGAGCTTGACACGATGGGAGAACTGGTTGAGAGGGCATGGGCCAAGGACGTGCAGGCTTTCATCGAGGGCCCGGGCCACGTGCCGATGCAGAAGATTAAGGCCAACATGGACCGCCAGATTGACAAGTGCCACGGCGCGCCTTTCTACACCCTGGGGCCGCTCGTCACTGACATCGCGCCCGGATACGACCACATCACCAGCGCGATAGGCGCCTCGATGATCGGCTGGTATGGCACGGCCATGCTCTGCTACGTAACGCCCAAGGAGCACCTTGCGCTGCCGATGAAGGACGATGTGCGCACGGGCGTGGTGACATACAAGATTGCCGCCCACGCCGCCGACATTGCAAAGGGGCATCCCGGGGCCACAATCCGCGACAATGCGCTTAGCAAGGCGCGCTACGAATTCCGCTGGAAGGACCAGTTCAACCTCGCCCTCGACCCTGAACGCGCACTTGAATACTACAAGACTTCCAATGATGTGGAGGGCCGCTACTGCACCATGTGCGGCCCGAACTTCTGCGCCGCCCGCATAAGCCACTCGCTGAAGGACTGCGACCAGCAGTAGATTTAGGAATTAGGAGTTTTGAGTTTTGAATTGTCGCGCTACGCGCGATTATGAGTTATGAATTTCTAAGTTGAGTGGGAAGGATGGAGCAGCCGCTCAATTAGTAAATGCTTAATTCACAATCGCGCTATGCGCGACAATTCAAAACTTGAAATTCAAAACTCAAAATTCATGAAATTCCTTGTATTCACCTCCCCGTCGTTCATTCCCGATGAGGCTTCCTACATACGGCGGCTTTTTGAACTGGGGCTTGACGTGCTCCACTTGCGCAAGCCCGGCGCATCGGCGGATGAATGCGCGAGGCTCGTGGAAGAAGTGCCGGAGTTGTGGCGCGGGCGCATCGTGGTACACGACCATTTCCGCCTCTGCCGCGACTACGGCCTGATGGGCGTGCACCTGAACAGCCGCAACCCTGTGCCGCCGGCTGATTTCCGCCCCGGCACGGTGTCGGCCTCGTGCCACTCGCTGGCCGAGGTGGCCCGGCGCAAGACTGGTTTGAGCTATGTCACGCTCAGCCCCGTGTTCGACAGCATTTCCAAGCAGGGCTACAGGGCGGCCTATTCGGAAGAAGATTTGGAACGGGCCGCCGCCGACGGGGTCATTGACAGCCGCGTGGTGGCCTTGGGCGGCGTGTCGCTTGGCAACATACCGCGCCTGCGCGGGTGGGGCTTTGGCGGCGCGGCCATGCTCGGCGACGTTTGGGGGCGCGCCGGCAGTGCCGGATTCGGAGGTTACGTGCGGCGGCTCCGCGCCGCGCTTGGTAGCTGACTGTATGTTGCCATGCGCGCCGCAGTGCCAATGCGTCGGCGTACTTTTTGCCGGCTGCCGTGTCGCCTTTGCCGTATTTTTGCGTATCTTTGCATCCGCGTTATGCCCATCTCAGCCTTTGTCGGTGCATGGGTGTGGGCATTTTGGTGAGGAGTTCATAACATTGTGCTGCAGATGAGACACCTTTTGGTCATTCTTTTTGTGTCGGCCTTGGCCCTGTTGTCCTGCGGACGGCCCGACTACCCGGCGGAGCTTCTGGCTGCCGACAGCCTCAGCGGGGTGCGCCCCGACAGCGCCAAGGCGGTGCTCGGGCGCGTGGGGCATGGGCTTGATGCCTTTGACGACGACGCACGTTGGTATTACAGGCTGCTGCGGCTGAAAGTGCGCGGCAAGGCTTACGACGTGTTCACCGCAGCCGACAGTGCGGAGGCTTTTGACATCCTGGCGCACTACCGCAGCGGGGGCGACAGCCGTTTGCTCCCGCAAGCCTATTATTACGCTGGCTGCGTGGTGCGCGACATGGGGAATGCGCCCATGGCCATCGACCTGTTTCAGCAGGGCATGGATGCCATGCAAGACACCACTGACCTCGAACTGCGCAGCATACTCAACTTCCGTATCGGCTTCCTGTTGCTTGACCAAGGTGTATATGACCACGCGATACCCTATTTCCGGGAGTCGCTTCGCCTTGAAAGCCTGCGCAAGGATACGGCCATGATGGCTTTCTGCCATGAGAAACTGGCGTTCGTGTATCGCGACAAGGGGGAGCGCGACAGCGCACTTTGTTATTTTGACCGGGCTATACGATGCGCAAACGCGCTGGGAGACAGCACTTTCACGAATGGCTTCGTGGCTTCACTGGCCTCTTATTACATCTCTGTTAAGGATTACCGCAAGGCTGACAGTTGTCTCGCGCCATATTTGCCGTATGTGGATGCGGTTGATAAGATTCCTATTTATGGCATGATGGCGGTTGTTTGCATGAATACTGGACGTTATGATGAGGGTTATTCGTATTGTTCGGCTATGTTGGGTGAGGGGTCCATATTGTCGAAGCAGAATGCCTGTCGGATGCTTTTGCTGTATTATTCGCACTACGGCGATATTGAGAATGTATCAAAATATGTGTCATTGCTGTCAGAGTACACTGACTCTTTGGACAAAGTGACTGCAAAAGATGTTGTTGCCAGAATGAACACGAGTTACAATTACAATATCTATAGGGTTGAGAACGCAGAGCTTAAGGCTGAAAAAGCGAGGTCGTTTGGAATAATTTGGGCACTTGGCCTTGCCGTCATTATGATAATGTGGCTTTATCTTAGGTATGTAAGGGTTTCGCACCGCCGGGCGGAAGAGCGCGAGTTGCGCTGGGCTTCTCTACAACATGACATGCAGGAGGTGAGTGATGCCAGCATAAAGGAGAAAGAGGAGAAGATTTCGATGCTTGAAGTGCGGCTTAAAGAAGCAAAAGAACAAAGCGAGGAGCAGTTGTCGCAGTTGATCCAACAGAAGAAGCAACTGGAACTGCTCGTGTCAATGGCAAACAAAAAGCGTGAAATGAGCGATGCGATAAGAAAGCAGATTGTGAATTCCAAGGTGTATGCCAATGTACATAAGATGGCAAGGGAAAATCGCATAATGACATACGCCGATTGGGAGGAGGTAGATTCTTTTGTCAAGGAGCTTATGCCAAACTTCAAGAATGGCCTATATAGCATAAGTGATATAAGTGAGCAAGATTACAGACTTTGCCTTTTAATGCGTCTCGGAGGATTTACGGGCAAGGAAATGGCGGTATTGCTGGGACGTACAGACGGTGCAGTATCAAAGGCAAAAAGGAAATTGCAGGAAAGGTTCCTGGGTGGAGACAACGACAAAAAGAACTTGGAAAGTTTTATCCTTTCATTGTAATATACTGAAACACATGATGTTGGGTAGTGTGGTACAGCGATTGAATTAGGATTGAATGAACGAATTCAATTTTAATTCAATTTTTTTTAGTGCTTTCTTTGGTTTTTTTTCATACTTTTGCATCGTTGGATTATTTTAACGATTTAAAATTTGTGACTATGAACCAGAAGAATCTGTATGTTTTGGCGATGCTTTTATTTGTTGCATTTCAGATAAGGGCCGGGGTGTTGGTGCTTCAAAATGGAAAGTTTGATAATCCTGTTAAAGGGCCTCATGATAAAGCCCCAATAGTCGATTTGGACTGTGACGTGTTCATAATACGGGCGGACACGACGTATAATAATGCCCGTGTTGTGGTTAAAGATAAGGTGGGGCAAGTGCTTCACGATGGCGTGATGGATATCACCCACCAGCCAAATGCTGTGTATGTGCCAGCCCCCGACAAGCAAACCATAGAGATTTACTGTGGTAAGGAGGCCTTTTGGGGTGTATGTGGTGATGAGTAGACAAAATAGGTAATACATTATTAACTTTAAAATTTAAGAGACATGAAAAAGGTTTTTGTTTATTTCTGCCTCATGTTGGCTGTTGCTGTATTTGCATCGTGCAGTGCTGAAGATGAGGAGAGTAAAAGTGTGAATGCCATTGAGGCAGAGGCTTTATTGCAAAATGGCGCAAATGAGAGCGGCGAGATTGCAGTTGTTAAGGAGCAAATAGCAGCACTTAATGTTGGTGTTGCTGCTGAGCACCCTCATACCAGGGGATTTTGGAATAAGCTCAAAAAGTGGATAAGCGTTGTGTTCGCAGATGTCAAGGGAGCCGCCGTCAGCGTTGCGGAGCATGGTTTCAAGTGGGACACGATGGTGGCAAGTGCTGCCGTTGCTTCGATTGACAAGGCAACTGAGGTCGTTACTGGTTCTTCAAACATAGATGCGTTCCCCGTTGGATATGGAAATGAATACATCGTGCGTAACCCTGTTGGCGGAACGGAAAGCAATAGCGGGTCTACATCATTTTCTGACAAAGGTATTTTGTCGTTTGTGGATAGCGTCGGGGATTTCCATAATATAGTTGTCAAGAAAGTCGTGCTGACCCGTGAGAACGCGTTTGAAATCCTCCATTGCACAGCAGAGCAGCTTGCTGACACTGTGGCAACTGCAACCGAGATCGCTATGCGCTTGCGCCCCGGCACGCTTACCACAGACATAAAGACCATGAACTCGCTAAAGAACCAAATCCTGACATTCAGGTCGGGGGAGTTTGGTGAGACTGTTGACGAGATGATTGCATCCATGGCGGATGATTGCCCCCGCGAGGCCGAACTTATGGGCGTGATAAAAGTGTATCTTGAAGGGCTTGAATGCTATGAGGATGCAGCCGATGCCCAGCCATACAGCGAGGAGGTATTGAAGATAATAGACGATTCAGACTTGAGCGACGACAGTAAGCTTACGTTACGGTCTGCCATTTCTATCGGGTTTGCAAGTGCCAACTTGTGGGACAAGAGTGCTATGGAGGCAGATGGTGAATAATGATTATAATTTTTAATTCTGTGTTATGAGGAAACTTTTTTTATACTTTTTTCTTTACTTTCGGTCTGCCACGCCCGTTCTGAGGGCTTGGCAGACCCCACGCCGGTGGCCGACCGCGACTCGCTGATGGCCCATTACGAGCAGAAGTATGGCTGGCTCGGCAAGTTCAGGGCCGAGGCCGAGGCTTCGTTCACTTACCCGCAGCACGACGTCACGCCGTGGTTCTTCTTCGCCGGGGGCTTCTTCGACCCCGTGGAGCGGCTCACCATGGGCGTTTCCTATGTGCATTTCCTTGGCCTGTGCCATCCCGGCGACCAGAAGTATTACGCAACGTCGAACGGCCTGGCAGGCAGCCTTGGGTATAGGCTTTGGCAGAACAAGGGCGGGCGCACCATGTGGGCAAAGGACTTTTCCGTGGAGCTGCGCCTGCGCTATGCCCACAGCCTTGGGCATCCCGACATGGAGTACAATCTCTATGACGTTGGCTTCATGTTCTACAACGCCCGCCACCGCAGGGTGCCGTGCTTCCAGCTGGGCTACCGCACCGTAGATGCGCGCACCCCGGGCTTTGCCAACATGCACGCCGTTTATCTATCGCTCGTGCTTCGCTGAGCGTAGTGCCGTGGCCGGCTGCGGCGCGCCCTTGGGATGCCATGTTCGTGGCATCCCAAGGGCCGCTGCTTTGCTGCGAAGCACTGTTGCTTCGTGCTGTTGCTGAGGCCGTCGGCAGTAGGGCGTGGCGTGCTTCGTGTGAGCCGGGTGGGGCTGTTCATGGATGTCGTGTTGGTGGCCGTGGCGTTCTTTCCCAACGTATGCTGCGACTGGGACGGGCGTGCCTCTGCCCCGGGCTGGCATCCCGGGCAGTGGCACGCTGCCGTGGCGTCATTCTGCAGCCAATATCTGTGCGGCGTGGTCCTTCACCTTTATCTGCTTGGGCCCTATGATGCGCTCCACCGTTCCGTCCTCGCCGATGATGAACGTTGTGCGGAACGTGCCGAAATACTTGCGGCCGTACATCGACTTCTCGCCCCATACGCCGAACTCATTGACCAGTTTCTTCTCCGTGTCGGCAATGAGCGGGAAAGGCAACTCGTGCTTGGCGATGAACTTCTGGTGTGACTTCTCGTCGTCGACGCTCACGCCCACCACATCGTAGCCGGCCGCCTTCAGCTCCTTGTAGTTGTCGCGCAGGTTGCAGGCCTCGCTCGTGCAGCCCGAGGTCATGTCCTTGGGATAGAAGTAAAGTGCCAGCTTGCGCCCGGCGAAGTCGCTCAGCCTAATCTCGTTTCCGTTCTCGTCGCGCCCCAGCAGCTCCGGGGCCTTGTCTCCTGTTTGCATATGTTGTGGTTTTGGTTGTGGCAATATTACTAATGTTATTTGTCGTTTCTTTCTCTTTGCAAATATACATTATTCCCTGCTAACGGGCAAGCATGTGTCGCCTTTTCTTGCCGTTGTGGCGGAAAAAGCGTAACTTTGCGGCATGAAACTGAAACCGCGCGACAGGCAGATACTGTCCATTGCCCTGCCCTCGATAGTGTCGAACATCACCGTGCCGCTGCTCGGGCTGGTCGACGTGGCCATAATGGGCCACGTGGGCGATGCCGTCTACATAGGCGCCATAGCCGTGGGGTCGATGATTTTCAACCTCGTCTACTGGATATTCGGTTTCCTGCGCATGGGAACGAGCGGCATGACGTCGCAGGCCCTTGGCCGCCGCGACCTGCCCGAGGTCACGCTCCTGCTCGCCCGGTCGCTCGCCGTGGCCATGGGCGTGGCCTTGCTGCTGCTCCTGCTGCGCGGTCCGCTGCTGTGGCTGATGCTCTTTCTCATCAAGCCCACGCCCGACGTAGCCCCGCTGGCAGCCCGCTACTTCCACATCTGCGTGTGGGGCGCGCCCGCCATGCTCGGCCTCTACGGGCTTATGGGCTGGTATATCGGCATGCAGAACACGCGCACGCCGATGCTCATATCCATCATGCAGAACGTGGTGAACATAGCGGCCAGCCTGCTGCTCGTCGTCGTTGGCGGGCTGAAGCTCGAGGGCGTGGCCGCCGGAACGGTGATAGCCCAGTGGGCCGGCTTCCTCGTGGGCCTCGCGCTGCTTGCCCGCCACTATGGCCGCCTGCGCAGGCATTTCCGCCCCGGCGGCGTATTCGTGCGCTGCGCCATGGCCCGTTTCTTCACCGTAAACCGCGACATATTCCTCCGCACGCTCTGCCTCGTGGCCGTAAACCTCTACTTCACCTCCGCCGGGGCGCGGCAGGGGGCGGTGATATTGGCCGTGAACACGCTGCTCTTGCAGCTCTACCTGCTCTTCTCTTACGTGATGGACGGCTTCGCCTACGCCGGCGAGGCCGTGTGCGGCAAGTATTACGGGGCGCGCAACCGGGCGGCCTTCGGCGACACGCTGCGCCGCCTCTTCATGTGGGGAGGGGCGATGGTGGCGCTCTTCACCGCCGTATATGCCATAGGCGGCACGCCTTTCCTGCGCCTGCTCACCACCGACGAGGCCGTTATCCGCGCCTCGGCCGAATACTTCCCGTGGGCTGTGGCCATCCCTGCCGCCGGGGTGCTCGCCTTCATCTGGGACGGGGTGTTCATAGGCATGACCGCCACCAGGGCCATGCTCACGTCGCTCGTGGTGGCCGCCGCGGCCTTCTTCGCCACCTACCTGTCGCTTGGCGACATGCTGGGCAACCACGCCCTGTGGCTCGCCATGATAGTTTACCTCTTCATGCGCGGCCTGGCCGAGACCGTGGCCTACCGATTTGGAATGAAAAAGTTAAGAATAAAGAGTTAAGAATGAGGCTTGCGCCATCCTGCATGGCAGGGCCTTGGCATAGCTGCAAAAGTTCCCAAAACTCACATACATCTCATAAAATCCACTTAAAAACTCAATAATGAAGCCAACGACAATCATTTCCTTTTTGCTCGCCGCCGCTGTATCGGCCTTCGGCGCAGTGCCTGCCGCTGGGCAGGGTGAGCCGTCTCCGGGCCTGAAAGATGCGGCAGGAGGCAAGTTCCTGGTCGGTGTGGCCCTCAATTCCAGCCAGGTCAGTGGCCGCGACACGGTCGTGCAGTCAGTCATCCGCCGCCACTTTAACAGCATAGTTGCAGAGAACTGCATGAAGAGTTCGCACATACATCCCGCCGAGGGGCGTTATGATTTCCGCGATGCCGATGCGTTTGTCGGCTTCGGCGAGCAGAACGGGATGGCCGTGATAGGCCATTGCCTCGTATGGCACTCACAGCTTGCACCGTGGTTCTGCAAGGACTCGCTTGGCCGCAATGTCTCTGCCGAGGTGCTGAAGCGGCGCATGAAGGAGCACATAACTACCGTAGTGGGCCGTTACCGTGGCCGCGTGAAGGGATGGGATGTGGTCAATGAGGCCATCATGGACGACGGATCATACCGCAAGACACCCTTTTACGAGATACTGGGAGAGGAATACATAGCCCTGGCTTTTGAGTACGCCCACGCCGCCGACCCCGATGTTGAGCTTTATTACAACGACTACAGTATGGCCGGCAGGCGCAAGCGCGAAGCCGTGGTGCGCATGGTGGAGGGGCTGAAGCGGCGCGGACTGCGCATTGACGCAATAGGCATGCAGGCCCACATAGGCATGGACTACCCCCGCATCAGTGACTTCGAGCAGAGCATGGATGCCTTTGCGGCCACCGGTTGCAAGGTGATGATAACCGAGTGGGACATGAGCGCGCTGCCAACGGCAAGCCAGAGCGCCAACGTGGCCGACACAGCCGGCTACGAGGCGCGGCTCAATCCGTATCCCAACGGGCTTCCCGACTCGGTGAGCCGAGCCTGGAACCGCCGCATGATGGCTTTCTTCAGGCTCTTCCAGAGGCATCCCGCCGTGTCGCGCGTCACGGCATGGGGGCTCAGCGACGGCGATTCGTGGAAAAACAACTTTCCTGTCCACGGGCGCACTGACTACCCGCTGCTCTTCGACCGCGACCTTAGGCCGAAGCCGTTCGTGCGCGAGCTAATTGCCCCAAAGCAGGCCACGTTTGCCGATTTCGCATATTCTGCACCCGGCGATGGGCGGGCCGACACTACAACGATTGTCAATCCCATTCTCCCGGGGTGCTACCCTGACCCGAGCATCTGCCGCGTTGGTAACGATTATTACCTCGTAAACTCCTCGTTCGCTTTCTTCCCAGCCGTGCCGATATGGCACAGTACCGACCTGCGCTCGTGGCGGAGGCTGGGCTATGTGCTCAACCGCCCATCGCAACTGAGGCTGAGGGAGGGGCTGAGGATAAGCGGCGGGATATATGCCCCCGACATAAAGTTCAACCCGCACGACAGCCTGTTCTACCTCATAACCACCGACGTGGAAGGCCGCGGCACATTCTTTGTGACTACCGACGACCCGAAGCGAGGCTCATGGAGCGACCCTACGTACCTCCACGATGTGGGTGGCATCGACCCGTCGCTGTTTTTCGACGTTGATGGCAAGGCATACGTGCTCAACAACGACGCCCCGGCGGGCAATCCGCTTTACGACGGCCACCGTGCCATCTGGATAAGGGAGTTCGACTGGAGGCGCGGGCGCACCGTCGGCGAGCGGCGCCTACTAGTCGACGGAGGCGTTGACATAACGCAGAAACCATCGTGGATAGAAGGCCCGCACCTATACCGCGTCGGCGGGAAATACTTCCTCATGGCGGCCGAAGGCGGCACGGGCGACAACCATTCGGAAGTGGTGTTCGCCTCCGAGTCGCCCTGGGGACCGTTCGAACCATGCCCGGTAAACCCCATACTGACACAGCGCGGCCTGCCGGCAGACAGACCGCAGCCGGTCACTTGCGCCGGCCATGCTGACCTTGTGCAGCAGCCCGACGGGCAGTGGAAGGCCGTGTTCCTTGCAGTGCGCCCCTATAAGGACGGCCATGACGTGATGGGCCGCGAGACATTCATGCACCCTGTGGATTGGCAGGAAGGCCAGCCTGTAATCCTGCCAGCCGGCGAAGCGCTGGCGTATGCCGACCGCCCAGTGGTACGGCACCCCCTATGGACAGCCGGAGGGCTGGCTGCCGATGCATTCTTCATACGTACACCGGCTGCTGATTTCTACAAGACAAGCCCCGATGGCGGCCTCGTGATGAGCGCGGGCAGCACCGGTCTTGCCGACAGGGGGCAGCCGTCGGCCATAGGAAGATGGGTGACCAGTTTTGTGTTTGAGGCGAATACCACCCTCGACTTTGCCCCGCAGTCAGCTGGCGACGCTGCCGGGCTTATGCTGTTTCACGACGATGACAACTACGTGAGCATCGCCAAGACGCTTGATGGTGATGGCAGGGCGTGCCTAGAGTTGGAGGAGCGCAGCATGGGTAGGAGCGCTGTGCGTGCGGTGTCGGCCTTGAGTAGTGCCGAAGCGACGGGCAAGCTGAGGCTGAGAGTGCAGGGTGAGCGCGACCGTTCCACCGGTGATGTGGCTTACCGCTTCAGTTACGCCATGCCAGGTAGCGGCGAGTGGAAATCCATTGGCAGCCCTGTGCCTGCCGATTTGCTGAGCACTCGCACTGCCGGCGGATTCACAGGTACGATGGTAGGGGTGTTTGCCACTGGCGGCTATTGACTACTGGGGCAGTGCCCAAGACTGCATGTTGAGCAAAAATAGGGTGTTTTATTTTGATTTGCAGCCGATAATGCGTATCTTTGCATAACGCAATAGGCTCAAAGGCGATAGCAGGTGCGCTTCATGCTGCTGGCTTGCCGGGCCCTGGAAGTGGAATTTAGTCATTTTAGGTAATGAAGAAGTTAGCATTAACCATAGTCATTGCATTGGCCATGTTGCCATGCCGGTCGTTTGGACAAAGCTTTTCTGCATTGTGGAAGCAGGCCGATGAGGCTGCGGGCAAGGATTTGCCAAAGACGCAGATAGAAATCCTTGAGAAGATAGAAGCCAAGGCCGAGGGCGAGAAAGCTTACGGGCAGTTGCTCAAGGCGAGCTTGAAAAAGGCGCAGGTGGAGGCCGAGGTGGCTCCCGACTCGCTCCGCCCGGCGGTGGAACGCCTTGAGCGGCGGTGCGCCGCCGCCGACCCTGTGCTTAAAGCAGTCTATGCCGCCGTGCTGTGCCGCATATACACCGACAACGCTGCGCTCAGCGACTCCTCAGAGGCCGTGGCCAAACGTTACAAGCGCATGGCCATGGCCGACCCGAAGGCCCTGGCGGCGGCACGGGCTGGTGCTTTTGAGCCTGTGGTGGTGAACGGTTTCAACGGTAAGATATTCAATGACGATATGCTCAGCGTGGTGGGTTACGAGGTAGAGGACTTCCAGACGCTCTACGACCACTACCACGCTGAGGGCAACCGCGCCGCCACCTGCCTCACGGCCTTGGAGCTGATAAGGCAGCATAAGGGCGAGGCAGAGGTGTGCGTAAACAAGTCGGAATACATCAACTGGCTTGACTCGCTCATTCATGTCTACTCTGACGTCGACGTGGCCTGCGAAGCTGCCATCGAGCGATTCCGCTACATGGGGCAGTGTCCGGGCGTTACCGCCGAGCAGAAGATAAGTTACATACATTATGCGCTCGACAAATGGGGAGGATGGCAGAACGCCGGACAGCTGCGAAACGCAGAGCGCGAGCTTACCGCGCCGCGTATGCAGGTGAACATGGAGAGGCGTGTGAACAGGCCGGGGATGCCCGATACCATACGTTTGAGCGGCCTGCGCAACATAACAATGATGCAGATGCGTGTCTATCGTGCCGACGTCGATGGCGACACGGAGCTCAACCCAGACAACGACACTGACTACAAGCGGCTGCGCCCGCGCCTCACCGAACTAAAGGACAGGGCTGTGGAACGTCGCTACATGAACCATCCCGACTATCAGTTCTTTGAGGATTCAATAGCCATTGAAGGCTTGCCGGCAGGAGTTTATATGCTGGAACTGAGCACGTCGCCGCAGACGGGTACGGTGCGCTGGCTCTACTACGTCACTGATGTTTACCTGCTGAGCCACGGGCTGCCTGGCAACCGCACGCGCTATGTGGCTGTGAGCGCTACCACCGGGCAACCGCTGCCCGGGGCCAAGGTGCGCGTGGAAACCCCAGCGGCAGGCGGTGGTGGGCCTGTGACAACCACGCTTACCTGCAACAGCGAGGGCGAGGCTGTACATAGTTACGTGAAGCGCGCGCCTAACCGTGCCTTCGCATATACTGACTCCGACCGTTTCTGCCCGGATGCATCGGCTTACAGCACTTTCTCTTATTACGCCGGGGAGGGCGACAGGGTGCAGACGCGCGTGTTCACCGACCGCAGCATCTACCGTCCCGGGCAGACGGTGAGGGCTTCGGCCGTGGTATATGAGACTACTGACAACTTGAACCACATGGCCGTGGGCGGCAAGCGGGTTAAGGCTTTGTTGCGCGATGCTAACTTCAAGGTGGTTTCCGAGAAAAAGATTACGACTGATGAATATGGCACTTGCGCTGCCGACTTCACGCTGCCTGCATCGGGTATGAACGGCATATTTACCGTAATGATAAACAATTCATCGGCCCGCATCCGCGTGGAAGAGTACAAGCGGCCCACGTTCCGAGTGGAATTCCCAAAGATAAACAAGAAATACGAGGCGGGAGACACTCTCGAAGTGCGCGCCAAGGCACTGACTTACGCCGGCGTTCCCGTGCAGGGCGCACGGGTGAAATATACCGTCGAGCGTCGCCAGTCGCTGTGGTGGCGCCCGTTTATTGGCATGGGCGGGTCGCAGAAGGTCGTTCCGGGCATGGGCGTGGCTGAGCTTATGGAAGGTGAGGCAGTCACCGATGCCGACGGCTCGTTTACTGTCCTCATGCCGATGACGCTCCCGTCGATACCCAAAGGCATACGTATGTTCTACAACATCGTGGCAACAGCCGATGTTACAGATGTGGCGGGCGAGACCCGCACGGGCAGCGTCAGCGTGCCGATAGGCACAAGGCCGACGGCTTTCAGCTGCGACGTGGACGACAAGGAACTGGCCGACAGCCTCAGGGCGGTCACGTTCAAGCTTCAGAACGCATCTGGAGAGCCTATTACAGCCGACGTGCGCTTCCGCCTTGACGGCGATGGCGAGTGGCTCACCGGCAAGACATCAACCCCTATCCTCCTGGGCAGGCCACTGGAGTCTGGCCGCCACAGCATCTTCGCCGTGTGCGAGGCAGACACGCTTGAGCGCGAGTTCACCGTATTTGCGCTCGCAGACACTGTGCCGTGCGCAGACATTCGCAGCTGGTTCTACGTTTCGAGTGAGACTTTCCCGGCAGATGGGCAACCCGTCACGGTGCAGGTAGGCTCGTCAGACAGTGACGTACACATTGTTTATTGCATCTCTTCAGGCAACCGCGTCATAGAGAGCGGCGCGGCCGATGTCACGAACAGGCTCGTAAACCGCAAGTTTGAGTATAAGGAAGACTACGGCAACGGCCTGCTGCTTACATACGCCTGGGTGAAGGACGGGCAGTGCTACACCCACAGCGCGACCATCCGCCGCCCGCTGCCCGACAAGAGTTTGAAGGTGAAGTGGGCAACGTTCCGCGACCGCCTCACCCCCGGGCAGGAGGAAGAGTGGCGGTTGAGCATCCTCAATCCCGACGGTACGCCAGCCCGCGCCCAGCTCATGGCCACATTATATGATATGTCGCTCGACCAGATTGCGCCCCACTCGTGGTCTCTCGACCCGCAGACATGGCTGCCGTTGCCTTATGCCCATTGGTCGGCACCCCACTGGTATGGCTATTCTTCCATCGTGGAGCAAGCGTGGAAGCCATTCGCCTTCCGCGAGCTGGAGCTTAACCGCTTCGACAGCTCGGTGTTCCCGCGGTATCGCGACAAGGTGTTCAGCTGCGTGGAGAGTGCCGTGGTACTCTCCCGTCCTATGATGCGGGCAATGAAGACGGGTGCGGCCAACGTTGCCGCCGATGAGGTGATGATGGCCAAAAGCACTGCGGCCATAGCCAAGGAGACTGCCGTGATTGGTGCTGCCGCCCCGCAGGCAGATTCCGCCGGGGCAGGGAGCAAGGCCGGTTCGGTTGCCGCTCCTGAGCAATTGCGCGAGAATCTCAACGAGACGGCGTTCTTCATGCCTGCCCTCGTGACTGACGGTGAAGGCAACGTAACGCTGAAGTTCACTTTGCCAGAAAGCCTCACGACGTGGCGTTTCATGGGCGTGGCCCATACGAAGGATATGTCCGTTGGCTCAATCACGGGCGAGGCCGTGGCCAAGAAAGACGTGATGATACTGCCCAACGTGCCGCGCTTCGTCCGCACGGGCGACAAGGCTCAAATCAACGCCCGCGTGTTCAACACCACGGCTGCGCCGCTCAGCGGCACGGCACGCATGGAACTCATAGACCCGGAGACCGAGGAGACGGTGCTCAGCCGCACGGAGAAGTTCTCGGTTGGGGCTGATGCGACGGCCAACGTGGCTTTCACTTACAATCCCGATGGTGCGCGCCAGCTGCTCATCTGCCGCATAACGGCAACGGGCGAGGGCTTCTCTGACGGCGAGCAGCACTACCTGCCCGTGCTGCCCGACCGCGAGCGCGTCACCACCACGGCCCCGTTTGTGCAGAACGGCCCCGGCGTTGAGTCAATACGCATTGACACCATGTTCCACAAAGGCTCCACAGACCGCAAGCTCACCATCGAATATACCAACAACCCGGCTTGGCTCGTGGTGCAGGCCCTGCCATACATGGCAGCACCGAGCGACAACAATGCCATCGACCAGGCCGCCGCTTACTACACCAATGCCCTAGGGCGGTATCTTGCTGACAGTTACCCGCGCATCAAGAGCGTGTTCGGCAGCTGGCGCATTGAGCAAAACGGCCAATCCATGGCGAGCAGCCTTGCCGCAAATGCAGAGCTGAAGGACATAGTGATGAGCGAGACACCATGGGTAGCCGATGCTGACCGTGAGGAGGAGCAGAAACAACGCCTCGCCGACTTCTTCGACGAGATGCTGATGCAGGGCCGTCAGGCTTCGGCCTTGGACAAGTTGCGCAGCCTGCAGAACGCCGACGGCTCGTGGAGCTGGTGGCCCGATATGCCAGGCAATCTACACATGACTGCCACGGTGGCCGAGATGATGGTTCGCCTGAACCATCTTGCCGGACGGCAGGGCGAGGCCGACGCGATGCTGGCTAAAGCATTGGGATACTTGGAGGAGGGCATTGCCCGCCAGGTGGCCGGGATGAAAAAGGCCGAACGCGGCGGAATACCGCAGGCTTTCCCCGGCAGTACGGCCTTGAGCTACCTATATCTGCGCGCCATTGACGGGCGCAAGCTCTCAGCCAAGGCCAAGGGCGATGCCGACTACCTCGTGAGCTTGCTCAAGAAAGGCATAAAGGGCCAGACTATCTACGACAAGGCACTCACTGCCATCATTCTCGCAAAGCGCGGCGAGGGGCAGAAGAGCCGCGAGTATGTGCAGAGCCTGAAGGAGTACTCCGTGTACTCCGACGACGCAGGGCGCTATTACGACACCCCGAGGGCAGGCTACTCGTGGCGCGACTACCGCATACCCACGGTGGTGGCCGCCATCGAAGCCATCACGGCGGTGACGCCCGACGACAGCCTGACGGCAGACGAGATGCGCCGCTGGCTGCTCCATGAGAAACGCGCCCAGGCATGGGACACGCCCATAAACAGCGTCGATGCCATACACGCCTTCCTCTCCGGCGGCGCGTCTTTGCTCGCACCTAAGGCCGCGAGCGTGCTCGCAATTGACGGAAAGCCCATCAGCCTGCCTGCCGCCACGGCGGGGGTGGGCTACGTGAAGGCGGCGGTTGCCGACCCGCAGGGCAAGGCGTTCACTGCCACGAAGACCTCCGGCGGCACGTCGTGGGGTGCACTCTACGCCCAGGAGTTGCAAGAGGTTGGCAAGCTCCAGGCTGGCGGCGCGGGCATCAGCATAAAGCGCGAACTAATCACCGACTCCGCCGCGCTCCGAGTGGGCAGCCGCGTGAAGGTGCGCATCACCATCAAGGCCGACCGCGACATGGACTTCGTGCAGGTGGCCGACCGCCGCGCAGCCTGCATGGAGCCTGTGGAGCAGCTCACCGGCTATCGCGGCGGAGCGTACTGCTCGCCGAAGGACAACGCCACATATTACTATTTTGACATCATGGGCAAGGGTACGCATGTGGTGGAGACGGAGTATTACATTGACCGCGCCGGCCGCTACGAGACCGGAACGTGTACCGTGGGCTGCGCTTATGCCCCGGAGTACAGGGCCACGGCCCCGTCGATGACAATCGAAGTGAAACAATAAACGACATAGAGCGGCCCGGGGCTGGCCGTGCGACAGACACAGACAAGACATGAACAAGAAGATATTGCTGGCAGCACTGCTGGCCATGGCCTCGGCGCAGGCCAACGCCCAGCGGCTGACCGTTGAGAAAGAAACCGTCGACTGCGGCAGCGTGGCCTACGCCGCGCCTGTTACCGCGGTGTTCGAGCTGCGCAACAAGGGTGCGCGCAAGTTGAAAATCAGTGAGGTGAGGACCAGTTGCGGCTGCATAGGCGTTGACTATCCCAGGCACGAGGTGGGCGGAGGAGAGAGCTTCAAGGTGCGCCTTACGTATGATGCGCGCCAGCTTGGCCGCTTCCATAAGTCGGCTGCCATTTACAGTAACGGGTCAAAGGGGCCTGTATACCTCACCATGCGAGGCGTAGTGCTGGCCGAGGTTGAAGACTATACGGGCAGTTACCCTTACGAGTATGGCAACCTAAGGGCCGACAAGAACGACATAGAGTTTGATGATGTGAACAAGGGCGACACCCCCGAGGCCGAGATATACATACGCAACACCGGCACGGAGACGTTGCAGCCCAGCGTGATGCACCTGCCGTCGTATCTGTCGGCTGCCGTTACGCCGCAGAAGCTGCGCCCGGGCCACGTGGGCCGCATAAGCTTCTCGCTCAATTCCGAGAAGCTGCGCGACTACGGCCTCACGCAGACCACGGTCTACCTGGCCAACAACCCCGGCGATGAGGTGAGCCAGGACAAGGAGATATCCGTGTCGGCAGTGCTGCTGCCCGGCTTTGAAAGCATGACCGACGAGGCGCGCAAGTACGCTCCGCGCATGGTGATGTCGGCCGATTCGCTCGTCATAGACTTCGACGGCAAGAAGCGGAAGAAGGGCGAGATAAAGATAACCAACACCGGGCGGTCGGCACTGAAGATACGTTCGTTGCAGATGTTCACGGGCGGCCTGCGCGTCACCCTGGGCAAGCGCGAGCTTGAGGCGGGCGAATCTACCACGCTGAAGGTGACTGCCTACCGCGACGAACTCAAGAAGGCGCACAGCCGTCCGCGCATACTGATGATAACCAACGACCCCGAGCGGGCCAAGGTGGTAGTGAAAATAAAAACCAAGTGAGCTATGGAACACCCTGAGAACAATGCTGAATACAAGGGGCTGACGGTGAACAGCGGCGTTGAGCAGCCCTCGATAGTCAATCCGTACCTTAAGCGCTTCCGCCGCCATCACCGCGAGCTGTCGGCCGCCGACATGGTAGAGGGCATACTGAAGGGCGATGTCACGGTGCTGAGCCAGGCCGTGACGCTCGTCGAGAGCGTGAACCCGGGGCATCAGGCCAAGGCCCAAGAGGTGATTGACAAGTGCCTGCCCCACAGCGGCCGCTCCGTGCGCATAGGCATAAGCGGAGTGCCGGGCGCGGGCAAGTCTACATCGATAGACCAGTTTGGCATCCATGTCCTCAATGAGCACGGCGGAAAGCTGGCCGTGCTGGCCATCGACCCAAGCTCCGAACGCTCAAAGGGCAGCATCCTTGGCGACAAGACACGTATGGAGAAGCTGGCGCAGCACCCCGACTCTTTCATCCGCCCCAGCCCTACGGCAGGCTCGCTCGGAGGCGTGGCCCGCAAGACGCGCGAGACCATCATACTGTGCGAGGCGGCCGGGTTCGACAAGATTTTCGTCGAGACCGTGGGCGTGGGGCAGAGCGAGACGGCCTGCCACTCGATGGTGGACTTTTTCCTGCTCATACAACTCGCCGGAACCGGCGACGAGCTTCAGGGCATCAAGCGTGGCATAATGGAGATAAGCGACGGCATAGTCATCAACAAATGCGACGGTGAGAACGTTGACAAGTGCCATCTGGCTGCCCGCAACTTCCGCAACGCGCTCCACTTCTTCCCAAAGCCCGAGAGCGGGTGGACACCCCAGGTGATGTGCTACAGCGGTTTCTACGGCACGGGCATCAAGGAGATATGGGACATGGTGTACCGGTATATAGACTTCGTGAAGGCCAACGGCTACTTCGACCACCGGCGCAACGAGCAGAGCAAGTACTGGATGTACGAGACTATCAACGAGCACTTGCGCGGCAGTTTCTACAACAACGAGGCCATACGCGCCCGCCTTGCAGACGAGGAGCGCATGGTGCTCGCCGGTGGAAAGACCAGCTTTGCGGCGGCTGGCGAGCTGCTCGACGCTTACTTTGCCGAACTGAAGAAATGACTTATCCCCTCGCGGCCATCCTCGCCAAGGTGGCGGCGGGGGATTCCTGATTGCGCCGTGGCTTGCGAAATATCCTTACAAAGGTAGTCCTGTGCAGCCCTATGGGGCGTTCTGCACTCTGAAACAGGCCATTCCGCGCTCCCGGACAAGCCGTTTCGGTGCGCCGGACGGCCTGTATCGCGCCGCAATCCCGCCGCTTGCGCAAAGCCTTGCCACAGAGGGCGTAGCGCCACTCCGAGCTGGCGGTGAAGCAACTTTACAAACGGCGCACGTCAAGAGGCGCAGTCGCATTGCATATCCTTTTAATTTTTAACCTTTAATTTTTAATTTAAAATTGCAGATTGAGATAGACAGCGGCAGCGGTTTCTGCTTCGGCGTGACCACAGCCATAAAGAAAGCAGAGGAAGAGCTGGCCTGCGGCAAGACGCTCTACTGCCTTGGCGACATCGTCCACAACGGCAAGGAATGCGAGCGCCTGCGCCGCATGGGCCTGGTAACCATCAACCACGACGACCTTGAAAGCCTGCACGGGGTGAAGGTGTTGCTCCGGGCACACGGCGAGCCCCCCGAGACTTACGAGCTGGCACGGCGCAACGGCATTGACATCATCGACGCCACCTGCCCCGTGGTGCTGCAGTTACAGCGGCGCATAAAGAAGCAGTATGACACCAACCCCGAGGCGCAGATAGTAATCTTCGGCAAGAACGGCCATGCCGAGGTGCTCGGGCTGGTGGGCCAGACAGAGAGCCGCGCCATCGTGATAGAGGCGTTCGGCGACGTGGCCAAGCTCGACTTCAGCCGCGACATATACCTACTCGCAGACGACAAAGTCGCTCGACGAGTTCCACCGCATAATAGACTACATCCAAGGCCACATCTCGCCACAGGCCACCTTCCGCAGTTTCGACACCATCTGCCGCCAGGTGGCCAACCGTATGCCCAACGTCAGCGCCTTTGCCGCCCGCCATGACCTCATACTTTTCGTCTGCGGCCACAAGAGCAGCAACGGTAAGGTGCTCTTCAACGAGTGCTTGCGCGTCAATGCCAACAGCCACTTGGTTGAAGGCCCTGGCGAGATAGACCACGCCTGGCTGCGCGGTGTCGGCACCGTGGGCATCTGCGGTGCCACGAGCACGCCCAAGTGGCTCATGGAGCAGTGCCGCGACGCGCTCGTAGGAATATGTTGCAAAGAAACAGAACACCAAAATCCATGATTATGAAGAAAGTTTTATTAACCGCCATCCTTGCCGCGGCGGCAGCCATGGCCCCGGCCCGCGACAGCAAGATGGACGAATTCGTAAACTCGCTCATGCAGCGCATGACACTGCAGGAGAAGATAGGGCAGCTCACGCTGCTAGGGGCCGGCGACATCGTTACCGGCAGCGGAGGCAAGTCGCCGGTCGAGGGGCGCATAGCCGAAGGCCGCCTGGGCGGGGTATTCAACCTTAAGGGCGTGGCCGCCATACGCCGTTTGCAGGACATAGCCGTGAAGGAGAGCCGCCTCGGCATACCGTTGCTGGTGGGCATGGACGTGGTGCACGGCTATGAGACAATCTTCCCCATACCGCTGGCCATGTCGTGCAGCTGGGACACCTTGGCCATAGAGCGCTCTGCGCGCATAGCAGCCAAGGAGGCCAGTGCCGACGGCATCAGCTGGACTTACAGCCCCATGGTCGACATCAGCATGGATGCACGCTGGGGGCGCGTGGCCGAGGGCGGCGGCGAAGACCCCTTCCTCGGTTCGTGCATAGCCAGGGCCATGGTGCGTGGCTACCAGGGCGATTATTCAAGCCGTGAGAACATCATGGCCTGCGTGAAGCACTTCGCCCTCTACGGGGCGTCGGAGGCGGGGCGCGACTACAACACGGTGGACATGAGCCGCCTGCGTATGTTCAACCGCTACTTCCCGCCTTACCGCGCGGCGGTGGAGGCCGGGGCCGGCAGTTTCATGACTTCGTTCAACCTCGTTGACGGAGTTCCCGCCACGGGCAACCGCTGGCTGCTCACCGACGTGCTGCGGAGCCAGTGGGGCTTCGACGGTTTCGTGGTTACGGACTATGAGTCACTCATGGAGATGACGCGCCACGGGCTGGGCGACCTCGCCTCCGTCTCGGTGCAGGCACTTGCCGCCGGCACCGACATGGAAATGTGCTCAGAGGGCTATTACAAGACTTTGGAGCAGTCGCTCCGCGAGGGCCGCGTTTCGCAGGCCGACATTGACCGGGCCTGCCGCCGCGTGCTCGAGGCGAAATACAAGCTCGGCCTCTTTGCCGACCCGTACAAGTATTGCGACGAGAGCCGCCGTGCCACCGATGTATATACAGCCGAGCACCGCGCAGAGGCGCGCGCCCTGGCCGCAGAGACATTCGTATTGCTGAAGAACGAGGGCGGCCTGCTGCCGCTGGAGAGGCAGGGCAAGATAGCCCTCATAGGCCCGCTGGCCGACAATGCCGCCAATCTCTGCGGCACGTGGTGCGTGGCCTACACCCCCGAACGCTACTCCACGTTGCGCCAGGGGCTTGAGCGTGCCGTCGGGGACAAGGCCACCGTGCTCTATGCGCAGGGTTGCAACCTCACTCGCGACGCTGCCCTGCAGAAGGCAGCTGAGTTCGGCAAGACCATACCGCGCGGCGACGACGCGGCCATGAAGGCCGAGGCACTGCGCGTTGCGGCCGAGGCCGACGTCATAGTCTGTGCCATGGGAGAGTGCTCCGACATGACTGGCGAAAGCTCCAGCCGCACTGACCTTGAGCTGCCCGACGTGCAGCGAGAGTTGCTTGCAGCGCTTTTGGAGACGGGCAAGCCACTGGTGCTGCTCAATTTCTCAGGCCGTCCCACGGTGATGACGTGGGAGCAAGCCCGCGTACCGGCCATCATGAACGTGTGGTTCGGTGGCTCCGAGGCGGCCGATGCCATCTGCGACGTGCTCTTCGGCGACCGTGTGCCGTCTGGAAAGCTCACGATGACCATGCCGCAGGCAGTCGGCCAGATACCCATCTACTACAATCATTTGAACACGGGGCGGCCTGTTCCCGAGGGTGTGAAGTCGTACCGCAAGTACCAGAGCAACTACCTCGACGTGCGCAACGACCCGCTCTACCCCTTTGGCTATGGTCTCAGCTACACCACTTTCGCCTATTCTGAGCCGCGGCTCAGTGCCGACAGCATGGCCATTGGCGGCTCGGTGAAGGTCAGTGTCGACGTGACCAACACCGGCGGGCGCGATGCCGACGAGGTGGTGCAGCTCTATATACGCGACCTCGTGGCCCGCATCAGCCGCCCGGTCAAAGAGCTGAAGGGCTTCAGCCGCGTGCGGATAAAGGCCGGCGCGACCCGCACCGTGGAATTTACCATTACGCCCGATATGCTGAAATACTACGACGGCGAGCTGCGCTACGGCCTGGACCCGGGTGAGTGCTCCTCGACGTTCTTAAGTATGTCGGCATAATTGGCTTCCATGCCCTTGGCGCACAGCTCGTCGTAGCGTCGCTTTGCGCGGACTTCGGCAGAAGCGGTAACAAACACCTTGAGTTCCGCATGGGGAAATACCGTCGTGCCGATGTCGCGACCGTCCATCACTACGCCTCCTCCGCGGCCCATTGCCTGTTGGCTGGCAACGAGTGCGTGGCGCACGAAGGGCAGGGTTGCTATTGGACTGACGTGGGCCGACACTTCCATGGTGCGGATGTCGCCTTCGACAAGCTCTCCGTTGAGGTATGTATCCGGCCGGCCTGTCGAGTGGTTGAATTTGAAAGATATGTCGATGTCGCCCATACAGGCTCTTAACTCGTCGGCTTTTATCGACCCGTCGGCATTGAACAGTCCATTGCGCAGTGCGTAAAGTGTTACGGCGCGGTACATTGCGCCGGTGTCGATGTAGGTGTACCCGATGGTTCGGGCAAGGTCTTTGGCCATCGTGCTTTTGCCGCACGACGAAAGGCCGTCGATGGCTATCGTGATTTTTTTCATATTTATTATAAGCTGTAGGTTACGTTTACCGTCAGTGAACTTGATGATACGTGATATTTTCCGTATGCAAGCTGTAGCTTGAAGCGTTCGAGCTGCAGGCCTGCTCCGCACGAGAACCCGGCCCAATGGCTGCTCTCCTCGTCGGCTCCGCTCTGTATCTTCATTTCGTCGGCCCGTCTGAAGCTGTAGCCGGCGGCTACGTATATCTGCTGTGAAAGGATGATGTCCACGCCTGCTACAAGGTGGTTTATTACGGAATAGTCCCAGTGTGTAAGGTCTACGAGCGTGGCCGACAGTCGGAAAGGCAATGTGGCGAAGCGCTTGCTGGCGCCGAGCTGCACGTCAAGCGGCATTTTGTCGTATTCGTCATCATACGCCTTGAGCTGTCCGCCGAGGTTTTTGGCTACAAGGGATAGCGACCATTCACGGTCGGGGTCATAATAGTTGAGGCCCAGGTCAACACCTACGGCCCACGAACTGTAGTCGCCTATGTATGAGTTGATTACCTTTGCCGTTATTCCGCCGGACAACCGCTCGCTCAGCAGATAGCTGAACACACCGCTGATGGCAATGTCCTTGGCTGAAAATTCGCCCGTCTGCACGCCCGCCTCGTCTGTCTGTTTCATCTTTCCGTAGTCCATGTATTGCGCCGTGACGGCAACCGTGGCCTTGTCTTTTATTATCCTGTTGTATGAGGCACTGGCAGTGGTGGCGCCTGCCATGTATGTCATGAAGTTGAGGTTTATGCTCTTGTCGCTTACGGACGACAGCAGCGCAGGGTTGGCGAAAGCGAGCGTGGGGTCGTCCTCTATGATCGTGATGTTGTCACCACCGAGGCCGCGGCGTGGGCGCTTACCGGCAGGCGCAGGAAGTTGTAGCCTGTCTGGCTCTCCTGCGCTTGCGTTCCTGTTGCAATGGCGGTGCAAAGCAATGCAAAAACAACTTTTTTCATTTCATCGAACGATTTTGTCGGCAAAGTTACCTCTTTTTTCAAATATCTGCGCTATTTTTGTAGCTGCAAATGCTGCAGTCACTGTTTTATAACGTGAAACAGCGGCGAATATTATGCTGTGTATGGAGATAAAGAAGACGATGGCGGCCGATTTGGAGTCGGGCAGGGCGACGTGGTTCCTGCTCGGGCTTATACTGGTACTGGCCGTTTTTTTTGTCGTCTTTGAGTATACAGACAAGGCGCCGGTAGCCGAGGAGACAGACGACGACATCCTCGACGAGCTGCCCGAGCACGACGACGGGCTTGTGCCGATGATGCTTCCCCATACTGCGCTCCGCCTCATCGACGTGCCGGAGCGCCACAGCGAGGCTCCGCTGAAGACAAGGCTCGTGGACGACAAGCCGGCTGTTGAGGAAGAAATAATGGAGGAGATACTCGATGCCATCAAGGCCGACCGCATCAGCGTGCCGGCCTTGACCGAGCAGGAGGCTGCCGCGGCCGATGAAGGGGCGCAGGCCGCCCTCATGGACGACAAGCCGCTCGACTTCCGCGTTGTTGAGAGCCTGCCGCAGTTTCCGGGCGGGGCCGTCGAGTTCATGAAGTGGCTCACGCGCAATCTCCGTTACCCACTGGCCGCCGAGCGGCAAAAGATAGAAGGCCGCGTGGTGGTGCAGTTTGTGGTTGAGCGCGACGGCTCGATAAGCGGGCTGCAGGTGGTCAAGAAGGCCCACCCATACCTCGACCGTGAGGCCATGCGCGTGCTGCGCACCATGCCTAAGTGGACAGCCGGCGTGCAGAACGACCGCCCATGCCGCACGATGGTGTGCATACCCGTGGTGTTCAAGCTCTGAGGCACCGCTCGGGGCGGCACCTGCTGCGAGGGGCCGTGGCTTGTTGCCGCCGTCGCTGGCATCATTTGCAAAACCGAAATAGAACTGAATATATGCTTACATCAACCGAACTGCTCGGCAGGGTCAACGGTTTCCTGGCCGGCCTGAGCTATGACCGCAAGCCCGAGAGCATCTACGCGCCTATCAAGTATGTGCTCTCCATAGGCGGCAAGCGTATCCGCCCCCGTGCTGATGCTGCTCGCCTACAACCTTTACAAGGACAACCCGGAGAGCATACTCATGCAGGCTTGCGCCTTGGAGACGTACCATAACTACACTCTGCTGCACGATGACCTCATGGACAATGCCGATGTCCGCCGGGGCAAGCCTACCGTACACCGCAAGTGGGATGCCAACACTGCCATCCTGTCGGGCGACTCCATGCTCGTGCTGGCCTACCAGCGCATGGCACAGTGCGACCCGGCGAAGCTCAAGCCCGTGCTCGACCTTTTCACCGAGACGGCACTGGAGATAGGCGAGGGGCAGCAGTACGACATGGACTTCGAGCGGCGCACCGATGTGACCGAGGCCGAATACATAGAGATGATACGCCTGAAGACGAGCGTGCTACTGGCCTGCGCCACCAAGATGGGGGCCATACTGGCCGACGCCCCCGAGGCTGATGCCGACGCGCTCTACAAGTTTGGCGAGCAGATAGGGCTGGCCTTCCAGCTGCAGGACGACCTGCTCGATGTATACGGCGACCCTGCCGTGTTCGGCAAGGCCATCGGTGGCGACATCGTGTCGAACAAGAAGACTTACATGCTCATCAATGCTTGCCAGCGTGCCGACGGGGAGCAGCGTGCCGAGTTGATGCGCTGGATTACCGCAACCGACTTTGACCGCTCTGCGAAGGTGGCTGCCGTCACCCGCATCTACGACCAGCTGGGCATACGCAGCCTGTGCGAGGAGCGCATAAACGGTTACTTCAGCCGTGCAAACGAGTGCCTCTCGGCGGTAGGCGTGGCTGAGGGGCGCAAGGAGCAGCTGCGCGCATACGCCCGCGAGATGATGCACAGGAAATTGTGAATCGGGAGTTACTGGTCCTTGAACTGCCGGCCGATGGCCGGTTGAAGGTTATAGACTATGGCTGGAGTGAAGCAAGGCGGGTGGAGATGCGTGGCTGACCGGGCTTTGAGAGCGGCTGATATGTAATAAAGCCCCGCCGCCGGCGACTGGCAGGAAGCATCAGCCAGCCTGCTGCTCCGCCGCTTCCCTGCCGCAAAGGGTGGCTGCACAGGCCTCCTGAGGCTGCTTGACTCATTGACAACAATAACAAAAACGCTATCCATGCCCTACCGAAGATTGCCAAAGACCGATGCGGCCAGGCTCAAGGCGCTGAAGGCTGTGCTCGACTGCAACGACATCTACACCGTGCGCAACCGCGTGGTCGACTGGCAGGTGCTCAACCGTTGCCGTCCGGCTTACGACCGCCTGCTTACCGCCTGCGAGCAATACCGCGTGTGCATGGCCGCGCAGAAGCGCAAGACGGGGCAGACAGACAAGCTCCAGCGCAACGCTGCCATGTTCGTGAGCCATTTCATCCAGGTGCTGTTCCTCGCCATGGAGCGCGGCGAGATAAAGGCTGCCCACAAGCAGCTATACGGTTTCGGCCCGGACGATACGGCCCTGCCGCCGCTCAAGTCGGCCGAGAGCATCTTGGAGTGGGGCAGGCGCGTGTACGAAGGCGAGCGCGAGCGGGTGCGTGCCGGCGGCATGCCCATCTATAACCCCACCATCGGCAAGGTGGCCACACACGTCGACATATTCCGCGATGCTTATAACGAGCAGCAGATGCGCCGCCGCCAGACCGAGGCCGCGCTGGCCGCCGTGCAGCGGCTCAGGCCCGAGGTGGATGCCGTGCTGCTCGACCTGTGGAACCAGATAGAGGCCCACTTCGCCTCCTGTCCGCCCGAGCTGCGCTATGCCGAGTGCCGCAAGCTGGGAGTGGTGTACTATTACCGCCACAAGGAGCCCCACCTGTACTGACCGGCCCGGCTCCGGGCTTGTCGGGGTGAGTGAAGAATGTTTACAGCCCTTGCCTCGCTACGTTGGGCGTGCCGTATTGCGCGGCAAGACGGCACGTTGCGCGCGGCCAAACGGCCAGTCCGGCGCGGCAGTGCAGCCTGTTCTGCACAGTGAAACCGGCCACCATGCCAACCTGTTGGCAGCCAGTGACTTGCAAGCTGGGGCTGTTCCATGCGCTGGATGGTGAAAAATGATTACATCCCTGAGGCATTGCAAGCGGGCGGTTCTGCGCTTTCCACACAGAAATCTCACCGTGAATGAATGATTATTGATATTTGATTATGAACTACATCGACACACACGCGCATCTCGACGGTCCAGAGTTTGACGCCGACCGCGATGAGGTCGTGGCCCGCGCCAAGGCCGCAGGCATCAGTCATGTGCTGGTGCCTGCCATCGACCTGCCATCGGTAGCCGGCGTCCTGGCCACGTGCGACCGCTACCCGGGCTTTGCCCACCCCATGGCAGGGCTTCACCCCGAGGAGGTGCGCGCCGACTTCCGCGACGTGCTCGCCCAGATGCGGCGGCAGCTCCCCGGCCGTTTCATAGCGATAGGCGAGGTGGGGCTCGACTATTACTGGAGCCGCGAGTACGAGCGCGAGCAGCTTGAGGCTTTCGAGGAGCAGGTGCGCTGGTCCGTGGAGACCCGCCTGCCGCTCATGATACATTGCCGCAAGGCGCAGAACGAGATGGTGGCGCTCTTGCGCCGCTACGAGGCCGACTTGCCCGGCGGCGTGTTCCACTGTTTCACGGGCAACGTACGCGAGGCCGACGAGCTGCTGCGCTTCGACCGGTTTGCCCTCGGCATAGGCGGCGTGCTTACTTTCAAGAAGTCGCACCTGCCCGAAGTCTTGCCCCACATCCCGATGGAACGCATCGTGCTGGAGACCGACGCGCCTTACATGGCACCCGTACCCATGCGCGGCAAGCGCAACGAGAGCGCGTTCGTAAGCCATGTGCTGCGCCGCCGAGTGCTACGGTGTGGAACAGGGCGTGCTGGCCGAGGCCACCAACGCCACAGTGCGCCGCATATTCGGCCCGTTAGGTTAGCCATGCGGCTGCCTGCTGCGTGTAGGCGAGGCTGTATGTCCGCGTTTAAGCGCGTTAAAGAAATGTAAAATAGCGGCGGTTGTTGCATGAAATACATTTTATTGGCGTAAATTTGCACCGCAAAACGCAAGGAGAGGTGCTCGAGTGGCTTAAGAGGCACGCCTGGAAAGCGTGTAGACGCCAAAAGCGTCACGGGGGTTCGAATCCCCCTCTCTCCGCTGAGACGTACTAATTCGTTCTGCCACGCCTATGAAGAAGTTAATTGCCTTGTGCGCAATTATGGCCTTGCTCGCATATAGCCCGGTGGCTATGGCGCAGGCGATTCCCGATAAAGACACCACTGAGATTGCAGAAACATCCCCCGTCGGCAAAGCCTTTGCCGACACGGCAGCCGCCAATGTGGTTGATGACGCCGAGCTGGCCGATGCCGACGGCGGCGCGGCTGCACCCGCAGAGAGCGCCGGCTTCCACAAGCAGCTGAAGACAAAGTTCATCGAAGGCAGCGCAGGGTTCATGTCGCTCGTGGCCCTCGCGCTCGTGCTCGGCCTTGCGTTCTGCATAGAGCGCATCATCTACCTCACGCTCTCGGAGATAAACGCCAAGCGGTTCATGGAAGACGTGGGCAGCCGCGTGGAGGCCGGCGACATCGACGGGGCCAAGGGCTTGTGCCGCGCGACGCGAGGCCCCGTGGCCTCCATCTGCTACCAGGGGCTGGTGCGCATAGGCGAGTCGATAGACAACATAGAGCGTTCGGTCGTGTCATACGGCTCGGTGCAGGCAGCCAACCTCGAGAAAGGCTGCTCGTGGATAACGCTGTTCATATCAATGGCGCCGTCGCTCGGCTTCCTCGGCACCGTAATCGGCATGGTCATGGCTTTCGACCAGATACGCCTTGCGGGCGACATCAACACCACCGTCGTGGCAGCAGGCATGAAAGTGGCCCTCATAACCACCATCTTCGGCATAATAGTGGCGCTCATACTGCAAATATTCTACAACTACATACTGTCCAAGATTGAGCACATCACCTCGCAGATGGAGGAATCTTCAATCACGCTCCTGGACACGATAATGCGGTACAAACTTACCTGCAATGGGCACGACGGGCAAAAATAGGCGTAGATGGCTCTCGGCCGACAGGCTGGCAGGCCGCGTGCTGGCCCTGCTCACAGTCTTGACGGCGCTGATGTTCGGTGCGTTCTTCGTCGTGGGCTACGACATGCCTTACGCTGAAGACCCCGCTTTCAACGCGCCTCTGCTCACCGACACGCTGCTCGTCTACACCTATGCGCTCTGCGCCGTGGCCGTGGTCGTGGCCGTGGTCTCCATGGTTCGTGGCGCCGCTTTGCATGGGGGCAGCCGCTATGAGACCAACGGCGTGCCTTCGGGGCGCATCGCCCTGGGGGTCGCCCTGCTGCTTGTCGTCACGCTGGTGCTGACGTTTGTCTTCGGTTCGTCGGAGCCCCTGCCAGTCAACGGCAAGGTGTATGGCGATGAGTTGTGGCTGAAACTCACCGATATGTTCATCGGCACGTCAGCCGTGCTGGGCCTCGTGGCCGTTGCGCTCGTGGCCGTCGGAGTGTCGGGGCTCAACCGGCGGGCAGGCCGCAAGGAAAGATAGGAAGGGCCATGCTTAGGGAACGGAAGAGGAAACACCGCGTGCCGGAGCTTAACACCACGTCGACAGCCGACATATCGTTCATGTTGCTGACATTCTTCCTTGTCACTACGTCGATGGACAGCGACAACGGCATTCACCGGCAGCTGCCACCCATGCCGCAGGAAAAGCAGGAGGAAGTGGCCGAGGCGAAGCGCCGCGACGTGCTGGTGGTGAGCATTGATGCCGACAACCGCATCACGTGCAACGGCGAGGAGGTGGCCGCCGGAGGGTTGAGGGCCAAGGTCGCCGAGTTCGTCGAAAACCCGAAAGGGCTCGCTACGTTGCCCGAGAAGTTGCCGCGCGACATCCCCCTGCTCGGGCGGTGTGCCGTAACGGTCAACCACCAGATTTTCATACAGGCTGACCGCGCCGCCACCTACGATGCTTACTTCTGCGTGCAAGACGCCATAATGGCAGCCTACGGCGGCCTGCGCGACCGTCTGGCCAGGCAGCGGTTCGGCCACGGCTACGCTGAATGCTCCGAGGCGGAGCGGCAGGCCGTCGCTGCTTATTACCCCATGCGCCTCTCGGAGGGCGAGATAGAGGAGGAAGGAGGTGGCAGATGAGCCGTTTCAGACCGACACGCCGCGAGGTGCCGGGGCTTAACACCGCCTCGCTGCCCGACTTGATTTTCACCGTTCTCTTCTTCTTCATGATTGTCACCCACATCCGGGAAACCCAGCTGAAGGTTGAGTACCGCACCCCACATGGAACTGAACTGACCAAACTTACACGCAAGTCGGCCACGGTCTATATCTACATAGGCCGCCCCATGGGCGAGGCAGGCTCATCAGGCGGCCCGGCCACGTGCATACAGCTCAACGACAAGCTTGCCACCGTGGCCGACGTGGCCGAGTTCGTGGCCCGTGAGCGAGCCGCCATGTCGCCTTCCGACGCGCGGGACATGACCGTGAGCATCAAGGCCGACCGCGACGTGCCAATGGGCATCATACAGGATGTGACCCGCGCATTGAGGGCGGCGCACGTGCAACGAGTGCTTTTTTCAGCCGAGGAAAGTGGAAAACATTGATACTTCGTTGCTGTTTAAAGCATTTTGCTTATAGTTTTGTTTGATATGTCAAGAAAAAGCTGTATTTTTGTGCCACAAAAGAAATACGACATGACATACCAAAGATTGGATAAGTTAGACAAACAGATTCTGCGTCTCATTGCAGGAGACGCCAGGATACCTTTCCTTGAGGTAGCCCGAGTGTGCAATGTCAGTGGGGCTGCCATTCACCAGCGCATTCAGAAGCTTACCAACATGGGCATCCTCAAGGGCTCACAGTTCATCATCGATCCCGAGAAAATAGGCTATGAAACGTGTGCTTACATCGGTCTTAACCTTAAGAATCCCGAGAAATTCGACTCGGTCGTCGAGGAACTGAAGAGAATTCCCGAGGTCGTTGAATGTCACTATACCACGGGCGACTTCGACCTCTTCATCAAGATATACGCTTTCAACAACCATCACTTGCTCGACATCATTCACGACAAGCTCCAGCCTCTTGGCCTTTCGCGCAGCGAGACCATCATCGCGTTCAACACAGCCATTGACCGCCAGCTGCCCATTGGCAACATTCCGTTCGGCGACAATGACGACATGGCCGAATAGGCATCGGGCCGTGGCCTCTCGGCTCGGCTTGGCTTGCTTTCAGTGATGCTTGCCTTGCCTTGTGTGCAGGCTTGGGCGGAAAGGCGGAACCCCGCTGCTTGCTTTCCGGGATAGTGCATCCCGGTTGCAGGCGGCGGGGTTCGGCATACTGTTGTCAGCCCCTGCCAGTGTTGTCCAGGCCGTGTGCCGTCCTATCTGTGGTGTGGCGGTGCTGGTGGCGGTGGCGTTGGCTTCTTGGGCGGTTTCGGTTTCTTTCCCTTTTTCGGCGGTTTCGGCTTTTTGTGGTGCTTGCCGTGGTGATGCTCTTCCACTATTATTGTGCCGTGGCGGTGGGGTGGCCGCGTTATGCACGACGTGGTGCTGAAGCCCAGAAAGGCCGCGATGGCGATATAAAACAAATGCTTCCTCATAATCGTATTGGTTTTTTATTATGACGGATGGCAGGCTTTAAGGTTTAATCTGCCGCATTTTGTCCATCAGCCTCGTTCCTTTCGTAGTCGGCGAACGCATAGTTGAAGGCGTGCTTCTCGTCGGCCGGGTGTTCCTCGCGGCCTGTTTCGCGCCACTCTCCGTATTCGGGGAAGAACGCGTCTGCGCCCTCTGGCGTGTCGTCCACCTCGGTGAGGCAGAGGCGGTCGGCCCGTTCCATTGCCTGTTTGTAGACGCTTGCGCCCCCTATGATGTATATGTCGTCGTCCTGCGGGCAGTGTTGCAGGGCCTCGTCGAGCGAACCGTAGCATTCACAGCCGGGCAGTTCGCTTACCGTGCGGCTCAATACCACGTTGCGCCGGTTTGGCAATGCCCCCTTGGGGAGCGACAGGTAAGTGTTGCGCCCCATGATTATGGTGTGGCCGGTGGTCAGCGCCTTGAACCTCTTCAGGTCGTTAGGGAGCCAGTATATGAGTTTATTTTCCTTGCCTATGGCGCGGTTGCGCGCCACGGCTGCTATTATGTTTATTCTCATTGTGTGCTGTTTGTGGTTCTGTGTGAGTTGGTCCGGTGGATACAATGTATGCATCGTACCTGCCTAAACCGATACTTCGGCCTTTATGTGCGGCCATGGGTCGTAGCCTTCGAGGCTGAAGTCTTCGTAGCAGAAGTCGAAGATGCTCTTCACGCTGGGGTTGATGGCCATCCGCGGCAGCGGGCGCGGGGTGCGGGTGAGCTGCAGGCGGGCCTGGTCGATGTGGTTCAAGTAGAGGTGGGTGTCGCCGGTTGTGTGGACAAACTCGCCCGGCTGCAGGCCGGTCACCTGCGCCATCATCATCAACAGCAGAGCGTATGAGGCGATGTTGAACGGCACTCCGAGGAATGTGTCGGCCGAACGCTGGTACAGCTGTAGGCTGAGGCGGCCCTCGGCGACGTAGAACTGGAACATGGCATGGCAGGGCGGGAGCGCCATGCTGTCGACTTCGGCCACGTTCCACGCGCTGACTATCATGCGGCGCGAGTCGGGCGAGCGCTTGATGAGGTCCACGACATTGGCTATCTGGTCGATGGTGCCGCCCCGGTAGTCGGGCCATGAGCGCCACTCGTGGCCGTAGATGGGGCCAAGGTCGCCGTTCTCGTCGGCCCACTCGTCCCATATCGTCACGCCGTGGTCGTGCAGGTACTTCACGTTGGTGTCGCCGCGCAGGAACCACAGCAGCTCGTAGATGATTGATTTCAGGTGGAGCTTCTTCGTGGTGAGCAGCGGGAAGCCGTCGGCCAGGTCGAACCTCATCTGGTGGCCGAACACGCTCAGCGTGCCCGTTCCCGTGCGGTCGCTCTTGCGCGTTCCCTCGTTGAGGATGCGGCTGAGCAGGTCTAAGTATTGTTTCATTTCCGTCTTTGTTGTTTCTGTTGTGCTATGTGCGTGTGCCAGGGGCCCAGGCGGTGTCAATGACCTGCGGGCGTGCGTCGTCGTCGGGTGTATGCGTGCTCTTTATGCGCCACTCTTGCGGGTACAGGTTGTTGGCCCTCGGCCCGATGTTCTTTGCGAATCCGAGTGCCGCCCCGCCGTATGTGGCGAGCACGAAGCCGCGCGGCGTGCCGCAGGGCAGCGCTATCTGCTCGCGGCGCAGGTAGGCGATGGCCTGGCTGTAAGTCAGCTCCACGGTGGGGAACGCCTCGCGCCGCAGCCCGGTCGACAGCGCCAGCGACTGCGAGGGCACAATGTCGCGCCCCTTTGCCGTGCCGAGCGTAACCCCTGCGTGGATTATGCGGAGCCGGCGTGCTGCCGTTTCGTATGCCGGGGCAATGCATTTCGGCACGGCCACCATGCTGTCAGCCACCGTGAACGTGTCGAAACCGTCGGGTTGCAGCAGCCATTCCGTCGTTTGCGAGCCTTTGCCCGGCTTCGCCTCGCGCCGCCCCTTGCGCCTTGGCGCGGCCAGGCACGGCTCGCCGTCGCCGCCTTTGCGCATGGCGGCCATGAACAGGCCCTCGCCCCGCGTGAGCCCCGGCAGGAACCTGTATACCGGCCCTGTGACGGCTGGGGATAGCGAGCCGCTGATCGCCCAGTCCGCATCGGTGCAGACCGGCAGCAGCTCTGCTCCCAGCTCGGAGCAAATCCACTCCACGTTCTCCTCGTTCTCGCGGGCGTTGAACGTACACGTGGAGTAAACCAGCAGCCCGCCCGGCCTCAGGCACTGCCACGCCGAACTTACTATCTGCCGCTGCAGGGCAGCGCAGCGCGCCACGCCCTGCGGGCTCCACTCGCCTATGGCGGCCACGTCCTTGCGGAACATACCTTCGCCAGAGCACGGCACATCGCACAGCACGGCATCAAACACCAGCCCCGAGCGGGCGAAGTCCTCCGGCAGGTTGTTCGTGACCATCACCTCGGGCCGCCCCCACTTCTGTATGTTCTCCGCCAGCACGGCCGCACGCTGGCGCACAGGCTCGTTGCACACCAGCGCGCTCCCCGGGGGCAGCGCCCCGAGGGCGCAGGTAGACTTGCCGCCGGGCGCGGCGCAGAGGTCGAGCATCAGCGTGGCGCCTGTGACGTACTGGCGCAGCACATGGTCAAGGAACATCGACGAGGCTTCCTGCACGTAGTACCACCCAGCGTGGAGCAGGGGGTCGAACGTGAAGGCCGGGCGCCCGGCGAGGTAGAAGCCGCCGCCGCACCAAGGCACGGCCTCGCCTCCGGCCACGCGCCCCCGCAGCTTGGCCGCGTTTGTGCGTATGCTCACGGGCGGCTCTTCGGCCAGCGCGGCTCGCAGCCTGTCGTACAGCTCGCAGCCCATGAGGCTGCGCGTCTGCTCAGTGAATGCTTCGGGCAGAGTCATCGTTTTATGGTTTGCGCTTGCAAAATTAGAAAAAAAATCGCACCTTTGCAACTTCCGTGGGCCGCTATGCGTCTATAAGACAAAACAAACATAAAAATGAGAGACATGAAGAAACAAATCATCACATTGGCCGCCTGCGCCCTGCTGGCGCTCGGATTCACTACCGAAACAGCCGCCGGCACCGCCGCCGCGCAGGCCGTTGCCCCGGCGGCACTCGCCGCCGATACGGCAGGCATAGACGCTTATTCAGACACCACCGACACCGCCGTGGCCGTCATTCCGCAGGGTGCCACCTACAGCGTGAGCATGGACAGCGACTCCATGGAGGAGGTGGCACGCCGCATGATGGGCTTCACCGGCGAGGCCGCCATAGCCATCGTGGCCATACTCGTCATCTTCTTCCTTGCCCCCGTGGGCGTGCTCGCGCTGCTCTTCTGGTTCATCTACAAGAACCGCAAGCAGAAGTTGCGCCTCGCCGAGATGGCCATGGCCAAGGGGCAGCCCCTGCCCGACAGTCTGGCACCCGGGCGGCTGGAGCCGGCCGAGCTGGTGTGGCGCAAGGGCATAAGGAACGTGAGCATAGGCTTGGGCCTGGCCTGTCTCTTCGCTTTCATGGAGTGGGGCTGGGCCATAGGCATAGCGCTGTTCGTGGCCATCTACGGCGGCGGCCAGATGGTCATCGCCCGCACCTCGGCTGCGAAGAAGCGCGAAGGCACCGAGGCAGGGAGCGGCGAGGAACCCCTACAGGAGTGAACATGGACAGGCAACCCTCTGACACGGAACTTGCAGCCCGCGTGGCCCTGCTCGGCGACCGCCGCGCCTTCGACAGGCTCGTATGCAGGCACCAGTCGAGGCTGCGCCGCTTCTTCATGGCGCAGACCCTTGGCGACGCGCAGCTCAGCGACGACCTCGCGCAGGACACGTTTGTCAAGGCCTACCTGGGCCTGGCGGGCTTCCGCGGGCTCTCGTCGTTCTCCACGTGGCTCTTCCGCATAGCCTGCCGCGTGCTCTGCGACCATGCGCGCTCCAGCCGCCCCACTCTCGACATCGACGGGCGCACCGGACTGGAGGCCCGCGCCACGCCACCCGACGCGGGCCTCGGCATTGACATCTACCGCGCCCTGGCACTGCTCAGCCCCGAGCAGCGCACCTGCATAACGCTGCAACTGATTGACGGCCAGCCCCTCGGCAAGATAGCAAAGATAACGGGCTTGCCCATAAACACGGTGAAGTCGCACCTCAAGAGGGGCAAGGAGCGGCTGGCCGATTACCTTAGGAAAAATGGATATGACAAGCAATGACGACAAGCTCCTTGGGCGGCTGTTCAGCAAGGCCGCCCATGCCGAGATTCCCGACGGCGGCTTCAGCCGCCGCGTGATGCGCTCGCTGCCCGACGGCACGCTGAGGCGCGTGCGCCTGTGGAGGGCCGTCTGCGTGGCGGCAGCCGTGGCCATGGCCGTAAGTATGCGCGTGTGGCGCGAGGCCGCTGAGTGGTTTGCCGAGGCAATCGCGTGGATTGCCGATGCGGCAGCCGCGCCCGTGGCCCCGGCCCAGCCCCCCGCGCTGCTCCACATGGCCCTGGCCTTGGCCGTGGTGCTGGCGCTGGTTGTCCGCGAGGCGTTGGACAGGGAGCGCGCCTGGTGACGGCAGGCTCCGCTCGCGCCGCCACGACACAAAATATGGCCCTTTCCGCGCCCGCAAGGCAATCAGCCAAGCGGGCGCGGAAAGGGCCATGCTTGTGTCAGGGTTTTTCATTTTGTTTCGCAATCCCGTCATCCTGTAGCAACAGCCTGGCTGCCAGCGGGTTGCAGCGACGCGCATTTCCCACTGCAAAACGTGCTGTTCGGCAGTTCCGAACGGGGCGTTCCGCAGCCTGAAACAGCCCGTTTGGGCAGCCGAAACGGCAGCGGCGATGTCGCGGAGTGGACTTTGTAAAGAGTTTTTATGGCCGTTGTGAATGTCTATGTTTGGCAGGACAAGTGTGAAGATGTATCTGTATGGCTTGTTTGTATGCTTTGGATAGTTGCAGGCTGTTTGCGTGTTTTGTGGTTGTTTTCTTTGTGTCAGCCTTTCAGCCAATTTATTATGTCATGTTTGTAGCTCTTGGTTTTTTCAATCTTCGAGTCCAGCAAGCGCACAACGTCGTCAACACAACAGTTGCATACATATCGTTTGCCAATGTAAATACAGCATGAAGCGTCATCCGAAAGTTTTATTTCAACTTGTCCTTGCACCTTAAATCCTTCGGCGATAAAGCTTATTGAAGATTGTGATAACAAGATGTCATGTATTCCCCAAGAGCAAACAATATCTTTGTTCAAGATGAATGATATAGTTAACTTTCTTATGTCGTGGTTTAAAATGTATTTCATAAATAATAATTTTATGGCACAAAATTACTGTATATAATATTCAATACGAAATATTTTTGCTTATTTAATATATTTGAGTCGTATAATTAGCCCTTTTGGCAGATTTATTCCTAATTTTGTATGGCGAAATATTGTAGGATGGAATTAAGGCTAAAGGAAATCTTGACGGAAAGAGGAATTACGCTGAAAGACTTTTCCATGGCATCAGGCATAAGTCAATCGAACTTGAGCAACTACCTCAATGGGAATATATCGCCAACGCTTGAGACACTGAAAAGAATTGCGGCAAGTCTTGGCGTAGAGTTGGCAGAGCTGTTCAAGGCAAAGGATGACATAGAGTTTTATGTCAGGCATGACGGGGAATATTACCCTATCCGCAAGCAAGACATACTTGACATGATAAGCAAGAAGAAGCGGTTATGAATATATTGATACTAAGTGAAGCACTGAAGGACAGTGGAATAATTGTCAGTTAGTTCATAGAGAATAACAAGGCATCAGAGAAATATGTAAGGACAACGTTCGTTCAAGATGACGGTTTCAGTTGGCCGACTGTTGTGCCTTACGTTGACAGGCGTGCGGGGCTGGGGCTTGACTCGGAAAAAGAGATTGCCGACTACCTGTTGTCCATAAAGCATTATTTCTCAAGGGATGCCATGGCGGCTTGGAGAGAGAACGAACTGAGGCGCGGTTTGATTAAAGGCCCGGTCACTTCACAGTTCTTCAATGTCTTGCTTTCGTTTGAGGAGGAGTAAGACAGATTGCCTCCCAATACTAATCCAGCACGAAGAATACAAGACATAAAGGATGCCGGATATACCGTAGCGTCTGTACCAAGGGGCCAAGGTATGCGAGGCTACAACAGGATTCTGCTGCCATTGCCACTTGTTGCAGCAATAGGTTATGAAGTGTTTACTCCACAGTTCAAGGCGAGGGTGATAAGATTGTTGAAAGAAATGAATGCCTTTGAAGCGAAGAGGACTTCAAAAAATGCTCTTATCCCTGACCATAAGTTCTCAGAAGTAAGATGGGATGAGGACACTGGAGAAGAGAATACGATGGAGATGAGCGACGAAGAGATTATTCGGAAGTTCCAACTTCTGGACAATCAGCGTAACCAGCAGAAGCGTGAAATATGCAGGCGGTGCTTCCAAGAGGGCATACGCGGAACCATCTATGGCATAAAGTTCTTCTATGAAGGAGGGGAAAGATGGGACGATGCCTTTCCTGCCAAGGGTAGGGATGCAGAGCCTGGCTGTGTGGGATGGCCGTGGTATGATATTGATATGTGGAGAAAGAAGTTGAACGAAAGGCTCGGGGAGGATTGATGGAGATAAAGACTTTTGGCAGTGTTTGCTCAGGCATCGAGGCGGCGAGCTTCGTGTTGATGCCTCTCGGGGTGCGTGCGCTGTGGCTGTCGGAGATTGACGGTTTCCCGTGCAGGTTCCTGGCGGCTCGCTATCCTGACGTTCCCAATGTCGGAGATATGAACCGCATACCGGAAATGATAGCCAATGGCGACATTGATGTGCCCGACTTGCTGTGCGGCGGTACGCCGTGCCAGGCGTTCTCTCTTGCCGGATGGCGGGCTGGGATAAACGATGACCGCGGCCAGCTGACGTTGAAGTTCTTCGACATACTGAACAGCATGGACAGCATAAAGCTTGCCCGTGGGCACGGGCGGGCAGTCTGCCTGTGGGAGAACGTGGAGGGGGTGCTTACTGACGGCGACAATGCCTTTGGCTGTTTCCTCTCAGGCCTGGCTGGCATTGACGCTCCGATGGAGTCGCCGTTGGGCAAAAGGACAAAGCGTGTGAAGAGGGATGGCAAGACAGTGAATGTCGAGGTTGCCGCAAAATGGCCCGATGCCGGTGTGCTTTATGGCAAGGATCGCAACGTGGCTTGGCGCGTGCTTGATGCCAAGTACTTCGGCCTGCCGCAGCAGCGCAGGCGCATATATGTTGTGGCTGGCGGCAAGGAGTTCCGCCCGGAGAGCGTGTTGTTTGAGGCAGGTGGGCTGCTCGCCGATCCGTTCAGTGCGAAAGCAAGTGCCGAATATGGTGCATTGCCACTCTTTCCAGGCCAGTCTGCCTCAGCTGCAACTTGCCAATCAGTTGACAGGACGCTGGCGCGTGTAATAGGCAATTGCCATATTGAGGTGTTCAGGACATATACAGACTGCCTTTATGCGGCATACGGCACGAAGTGGAACGGCAATGCTGCCGCCCTCAACGGTTCGCTATTCGTCTGCCAGGACGGCAGGTTGAGACGGCTTACCCCAATGGAGGCCGAGCGGATAATGGGCTTCCCTGATGACTATACGCTCCTGACCGGGTGCAAGGATACACAGCGTTACAGGGCCACGGGCAACTCGTGGGCCGTCAACGTGGTCAGGTGGATAGCCCGCCGACTGTGCGGCAGTGACGCATTGCCGCAGCTGCCGTTGCCTGTCGCCGCCACCATGCGCGGTGATGGTTATGCGCTTTACACTTTCAAGGATTTCGTTCCGATTGCAGATGGAAAATATATTAATGCGTCGGCAATGCCTTATGACCTTTGTACTGCCAACATACTTGATTTCATCGATACCCGTGTGGCCGATAAGTTTTACATATCCCCGGCAGGGTGCGCAGGCATCTTGCGGCGCAAGGAAGAGCACAACTCGCGCATAAACCCTCGCTTGGAGGCTGTGTTACGCAGTTGCTCAGCCGTTTGCGCAGGCAAGGTTGTGTGATGTGTCTTTGCGCTTTGGGTGGTTGCAATTGTTAGGTTCTGCGGGCTGGATGCATGCAGGAAAAAACATCGCAGGCCGTTTTGCATCGCAAAACGGCCTGTCTTGGCGTCTGGAACGGCCTGTGTCCGCAAGGGCTGATGCACAGCCGTTGCTACCACGGCGTCCATTCGGGCTCGGCGGGGGCTTCCTGCTCCTCGGTCTTGGGCTGCGGCGGGTTCTTGAGGTTGCCGTGCTCGTCGAACATCCCGTAGGTGGTGCGCAGCACGATGAACTCCGTGCGGCGGTTGAGCTGGTTGCATATCTCCTGTTCTTCGGGCTTGAGGGCCTTTATGAAGTCTTCGGTGAGCACGTCGCCCTCTTTTAGGAAGGTGTATGTCTCGGTGAGCTTCTTGCGTATGGTCTTTGGCTTCTCCTTGCCGTAGCCCACGGGCGAGAGGCGGTCGGCGGCTATGCCGTGCTCCACGAGGTAGCTCACCACGCTCTCGGCGCGCTTCTGCGAGAGCGTGCGGTTGTACTCTATGGCTCCGCGGTAGTCGCAGTGTGCGCTCAGCTCTATGGTGACGTTGGGGTTCTCGTTGAGCAGTTTTATCAGTTCATCGAGTGCCTGTGTGGACTCGGGGCGGAGCGTTGCCTTGTCGAAGTCGTAGAAGATGTTGTCGATGAGCACGGGGGCGGTGATTGAGGCCAGTGGGAACTGCAGCACGTACTCCTGCGACTCCGTCACGGGCTCGACGCGCAGCTGCTCCTTGTGGTTGAGGAAGCCCTTGCACGTGCCGAGCAGCACGTAGTCCACCCCGGGGCGTATCTGCTGTGTGAACGAGCCGTCGCCCTTCACGCTGAGCTTGAGGTTGGTGCCGTCGTTGCCCACCATGTAGACCACGGCCTGGGGCAGCTCGTAGCCTTCCTGCTCGTAGACCCACCCCTTTACGGTCTGCACTATCTCGGGGTTGACGAAGCTGTAGATGTGGTCCCAGCCCTTGGCGTCGCCCCGGTTTGAGGAGAAGTAGCCTTGGTTGCGCAGCCCCTCGAAGGTCATGCCGAAGTCGTCGCCCTGCGAGTTGAGGGGGAATCCGGGGTGCTCTATGTGCCATGTGCCTCCGGCGGAGTCGGGCTTGGCTATGTATATGTCGAGCCCGCCCATGCCGGGGTGGCCGTCGGACGAGAAGTAGAGGTCGCCGTTGGGGCGGAACGTTGGGAACATCTCGTCGCCGGGGGTGTTGATTGGCTCGCCGAGGTTCTCGACCCCGCCCGTGCCGGCGGCGGTGAGGCGCACGCGCCAGATGTCGAGCCCGCCCATGCCGCCGGGCATGTCGCTGGTGAAGTAGAGCCACTCGCCGTCGGGCGAGACGGCAGGGTGGGCGTAGCTTGAGAGCGTGTCCTTAGTCAGTTCCAGCACGGCTGGCTTGCCCCACGAGGCATCGGAGCGAGCCGAGGTGCAGATTGTGGCGTATCGGGGGTACGACGGGTCGGTGGCGCACTGGGTGAGGTACATCGTCTTGCCGTCGGGCGAGAAGGAGCAGGCGCCCTCGTCGAACTCTGAGTTCAGCTCGGTGTCGATGGCCTCGGGCTTTTGCCACTTGCCGTTCTCGTCCTTTGTCGCCACGAAGATGTCGCCGTTCATCATGCCGGTGATGCCGCTCAGCTCGTCGCCCTTGGCGTCGGTGCGTGTAGACGTGAAGTAAAGCTGGTCGTTGTTGTCACCCGCGAGCATCGGCGAGTAGTCGGCCCGGCGCGAGTTGAAGAAGTCCTCGCGCTTCACGGTGTACTGCGAGCCTTGCTCCTTCCACTGCGGGGCCATGCGCGCCGAGCGCAGCCCCGTGGCGGCGAGGCGGCTGCCCGGCAGGCTGTCGAGCGCGGCCTGGAAGTTCTTGGCCGCCTCCTTGTAGTTGCCGGTCTTCATCTGCTGCTGGGCAAGCCGCAGGTGGGTCATGCTGTCGGCCTGCTTGTAGCGCAGCGCGTTGTTGTAGGCGGCGATGGCTTTCTGCGTGTAGTTGATGCGGCGGTAGCACTCGGCCAGTTTCAGTGCGCGCTGCCCGCGCAGCTGGCGCTCCTTTGGCGGGGTGGAGGAATAGGCTTTCTTGTATTGCGTGGAGGCGTCGAAGTATTCGCCAAGCGCGAAGAACTTGTCGCCTTTCTTCATGTGCGAGTCTGCGCCGCAGCCAGCAAGGAGCAGGGCCACGGCCATTATTGTGGTTATGGTTGATGTGTGTCGCATGACATTATAATAACGTGAAACGGCCGTTATTATTATGGCAAGGGCGTTAAATGGGCGTTTTGGTGCCTTGAAAGCTTGTCGTGGGGAAACGAAAAGGCAGGGTTTGCGCTTGCTGTGCAAAACCTGCCGTGGTAGTGGAAGGTCGTTATTTGTCGGTTGTCGTGCCTGCGAAAGGCAGGCGGAAGGTGCATCCTTCGCGCCAGCGGCTGCAGCCGTAGGCCGCCTTTCCTTTTATTATGGTGCCCTGCCCGCACCGGGGGCAGGGCTGGCCTATGAGCCCGTCGCCCGGCTCCAAGCCAGCTTTGCCTTTCTTTGCGGCAGGCTTTGCCTTGGCTTTTGGTGCCTGAGCCACTTTCGGGGCCATCTTCTTCTTGAGGTCTTCGGCGGTGAGCGTGGTTACGCGGTGGGCGGTGTTGTCTGCCAGCACGCTGTTGACGATGGCCGTTATCTGCTGTTTCAGTTCTTCGATGAACTGGCCTGCATCATATTTCCGGTGCTCTATGTCGCGCAGTTTCTTCTCCCAGATGCCGGTAAGTTCGCAGCTTTTGAGCAGTCCTTCCTTGATTGTGTCTATCAGTTCGATGCCCGTTGGCGTGGCGATGAGGTTCTTGCGCTCACGCTTTATGTACTGGCGCTTGAACAGTGTCTCGATGATTCCGGCGCGTGACGACGGGCGCCCTATGCCGTTTTCCTTGAGGGCGGCGCGCAGTTCCTCGTCTTCCACGAACTTTCCGGCCGTTTCCATTGCGCGGAGCAGGGTCGCCTCGGTGTAGAACTTGGGCGGCGTGGTCCATTTCTCCGTGAGGCTCGGCGTGTGAGGCCCGCTCTCGCCGGTGGCGAACTGTGGCAGGGTGCGCTCCTCGTCGTCGCCCTTGGTGTCGTCGTCTGCGGCTGCCTGCACGTCCTTTGCGTATACCGTGCGCCACCCATCGGCCAGTATTGTCTTGCCGGTGGTCTTGAATTCGATGTCTTCGACTTTGCCCATGGCGGTGGTCGTGGCAAACTTGCAGTCTGGGTAGAACGCGCTTATGAATCGGCGGGCCACGAGGTCGTAGACGTGGCGCTCCATGTCGGTGAGGTTCGTGGCCGGTATGCCGGTGGGGATGATGGCGTGGTGGTCGGTGACTTTACTTGAGTCGAACACCTTTTTCGACTTCCTCAGCGGCTTGCCGGCCAGCGGCGCGGTCAGTGTTTCATAGCCGCGGAGGCCCGATAGCGTCGCCGCGCACTTGGGATAGATGTCGTCGCTGAGGTACTGGGTGTCTACCCTGGGGTATGTCGTCAGCTTCCTTTCATAGAGAGACTGGATGATGTTGAGCGTCATCTCTGCGCTCATGCCGAACTTTTTGTTGCAGTCCACTTGCAAAGAAGTGAGGTCGTAGAGGTGGGGAGGGGCCTCGGTGCCGTTCTTCTTCTGCACGTCGGTGATGCGGAACGGCTTGCCTGTGATTGTGGCGAGGAACTTCTCGCCCTCTTCCTTGGCCGTGAACTTGCCTTTGGTTGCGTTGAATGGTGTGTCGCGGTAGGTTGTGGAGAGAATCCAGTAAGGCTCCGGCTTGAAGTTCTCGATTTCTTTCTGGCGGTTGACAATGAGCGCGAGGGTGGGCGTTTGCACGCGTCCGATGCTGAGCACTTGGTGGTTCTGGCCGTATTTCAGGGTGTAGAGGCGTGTTGCGTTCATGCCCAGGAGCCAGTCGCCGATGGCGCGGCTCAGCCCGGCGAGGTAGAGTGGCTGGTATGCTGCCTGGTCTTTGAGCGTGCGGAACCCCTCAGTTATGGCCTCGTCGGTCATGGATGATATCCACAGGCGCTTCACGGGGCATGTTGCCTTGGCTTTCTGCATGACCCAGCGCTGTATCAGTTCGCCTTCCTGGCCGGCGTCGCCGCAGTTGATTATGCCGTCGGCTGACTGCATCAGCCGCTCAATGACGGCGAACTGACGCTCAATCCGCTGGTCGTTGATGAGCTTTATTCCGAAGCGCTTGGGTATCATCGGCAGTGCGCCGAGGCTCCACCGCTTCCACATGGGGGTGTAGTCGTCGGGCTCTTTGAGCGTGCAGAGGTGGCCGAATGTCCACGTTACCTGGTAGCCATTGCCCTCCATGTAGCCTTCGTGGCTGGCTGTGGCTCCCAGGATGCGGGCGATGTCCCTGGCTACACTTGGTTTCTCGGCGATGCAAACGACCATTGGTTGCGCTCTTTAATATCCATAGTCCTCGCCCACGAGGACCACCGTATGGCGTCGGCCTGGCGAGTTGCGGAGGAAATGCACGTAGTTGCAGATGCACTCGGGCGAGTTGCAGTTGTGGCAGACACCGTCGGTATGGCACGGGGTCTTTATGTCGAAGCGTGCGGCGTTGATTGGCGAGGCCGTGGAGCGGGCGCGGGCCAGGGCGGCTTCGGCAGTCTGTGCCACTTTGTTGAGGCTTACGATGAATATCACGTGCTTCGGCCCGAAGGTGATGGCTGCCACGCGGTTGCCCGTGCCGTCGATGTTTACGATGACCCCGTCCTCGCTGATGGCGTTGGCGCCCGACAGGTAGTAGTCGGCCGTGAAGGCCTGGCGGTAAATCTCTTGCGCCTCGTCGCGTGTCTTGGCCATGTCGCGGTCCATTACGTTGAGCGTGGCGCGGGCGTGCAGCGCGGCAGGGATGCCCATGTCGCGTATGGTCATGGAGCCGCCCCATGTGACGCTGCTGCCGTCGGGTATCAGCTCGCTCACCTTCTTCACGGCTTCGGCAGCCGTCGGGCAGTAGCAGGCTGCCATGTTGCGGCGTTCAAGGTGGCGCACCAGGTGTTGCGCCAGGCGTTCGTTCCTTGCTTCTTTTGGTGTCATGTGTTTTATGCTTAAGATGCCTGCAAAGGTACGGAAAATATTCCGAACTTGCAAGCATCTTGATGGTACAAACACTGGTAGGCTGCCGCTTGCGGGCCGTTGTGTGTTGCTGCCTTCGTGCCTCAGTAGGCTTCTTCGTTTGCTATTTCATTCTTGTCGATTTTCTTTTTGTCGATTGACCGCCATGCATAGAATATGTACGCGAGCACGAAGGGGATGAAGATGCTCACTATTGCCATGGTGCGCAGTGTGAACTCACTGCTGCATGAGTTGGCGATGGTGAGCGAGCTTTGCAGGTCGGCGGTTGATGGGTAGTATGCCGTGGAGTTCCATCCGGCTGTGAGCAGCAGTGCGCAGACCGTCAGCACCACGCCTATGCCTGCGGGCCAGATGCCCTTGGTGTACGCCTTTGCTGCAATGGTGCGCCCTATGCCGTAGAGCACGAGCGCCACGCCGATGATGAGCGCGGCGGCCACGTACCACATATCGGCGAGGTTGCTGAGGTATTTCAGCGGTTCCATTGATATGGCTCCCGTCTCCGCGTCGGCGGCAAAGCCGTCCTTGACGAGCGTACGCACGAGGAAGGCCACGAAGAACAGCACGAACGGCACGGCGTTGAGCCTGAGCTCGCGGCGCGAGCGTGTGCGTATAGCGTCGTCGTTGATGTTGTTGATGAAATAGAGCAGTCCGAGCACGCGGGCGAGGAAGAACACGGCGAAGGCGAGGATGAGGTTCCACGGGTCGAGCAGTGCGTCGAGCCCGTGGCTGGCGTTGGCCCAGCGGCTGATGATGGGTGCCGCGCCGCTCACGAGGTTGTCTTTCTCTACGATGAAGTTAGACCCGTTGAAGAACGTGGCCACCGCGCCGCCGAGCAGCAGCGGGCCCACTATGCCGTTGGCCACGAGGAACCATTGGAACGTGCGTGTGCCGAGCAGGTTGCCCAGCTTGTTCTGGAACTCATAGCTCACGGCCTGGAGCACGAACGTGAAGAGGATGAGCATCCACAGCCAGTAGGCCCCGCCGAAGCTGGTGCTGTAGAATAGCGGGAATGAGGCGAAGAACGCCCCGCCGAACGTTACGAGCGTGGTGAACGTGAACTCCCACTTCCGCCCGGTTGAGTTTACCAGCAGGCGGCGCTCCTCGTCGGTGCGCCCGATGGAGAAGAGCACTGAGTTGCCGCCCTGCACGAAGAGCAGGAACACGAGGATTCCGCCGAGCAGCGACACGAGGAACCACCAGTATTGTTGCAAAAATTCGTATGTCATGATAGTCTTTCCGTTATGGGTTGATTTGAATGTGAGGCCCTCTTGGCCCTCAGCTTTGGGCTTTTGTCTCATCCAGGCTTTCCTCAGGCCCCCTCTTGATTTGCTTGCGCAGTATGTCACCTCTACGGCGAGCAGGGTGGAGAAAAGGGCGAGGAAGATGAAGAACGTGACCATCACGTTGGCCGAGCCGATGTCGCTCACGCCCACCCACGTGGGCATCATGTCCTGTATGGCCCATGGCTGGCGCCCCATCTCGGCCACTACCCAGCCTGCTTCGCTGGCCACGTAGCCCAGTGGCAGCATGGCGAGGGCTGCCATGTGGAGCCAGCGGGGGCGGCTGATGTCGCGGCGGAAGGCGAAGAACAGCACTGCGGCGAAGAAGGCTATGAACACCACGCCAAGCCCCACCATCACCCTGAAGGCCCAGAAGCACACGGGGATGTACGGCACGGCCTGCGACTTGTCCTTCAGGTAGCCGTAGCCGAAGTATTTCATGTCTTCCTTCAGGCTCTCGCCGAGCACGTAGAGCCGCTCGCACTCCTCGCCGCCAAGGTATTCGGTCTTTTCCTTCGCCTTGAGCCGGCGATACTCCTGCAGGGCCAGTATGGCTCCCTGCCCGCGCCTTATCTTTTCGTCCATCGACATGGCGGGCCTGCCGTCGGGCAGCTCGTAGCCTCCGCGCAGCAAGTCGTTTATGCCCGGCACGAAGCCGTCGGCCTGGCGTGTGGCCAGCAGTGATAGCATGTTGGGTATGCCTATGCGCAGCGGCGGCTCGCCTTCGTTGGCGTAGTCGGGCTGGCGGAAGGGGTTTACCAGGGCCACGGCCGTGAGGCTCTGGCTGTCGCCCCCGTCGTACAGGGCTTCCATGGCGGCCAGCTTCATGGGTTGCACCTGCGCCACGCGGTAGGCCGAGTTGTCGCCGGTGAAGGCGGCCAGCAGCGCAGCCACGAGGCCCACGGCTGCCCCTATCTTTATGCTTTCGGTGGCCAGGCGCAGGTGGCGGCGGCGCATGAGGTAGTAGCAGCTCACGGCCACGGTGAACAGCGCGCCTATTATCCACGACGAGGTGACCGTGTGGAAGAACTTGTCGACGGCCATCGGCGACAGGGCCACGGCGGCAAACGAGGTCATCTCGTTGCGCATGGTGTCGGGGTTGAACGTGCAGCCCACGGGATACTGCATCCACGCGTTGGCCACCAGTATCCACCAGGCCGACAGCGTGGCGCCGATGCCGGTGAGCCACGTGGCTGCAAGGTGGAAGCCGCGCGACACCTTGCCCCACCCGAAGTACATCACTGCCACGAACGTCGACTCCATGAAGAAGGCCACTATGCCCTCTATGGCCAGCGGCGCGCCGAAGATGTCGCCCACGAACCATGAGTAGTTGCTCCAGTTCGTGCCGAACTCGAACTCGAGGATGATGCCCGTGGCCACGCCCATGGCGAAGTTCACGCCGAAGAGCCGCTGCCAGAAGCGGGCCGCGTCGCGCCAGAAAGGCTTGCGCGTCTTGTAGTAGCACGTCTCCATGATGCCCATGATGACGGCCAGGCCCAGCGTAAGCGGAACGAAGAGCCAGTGGTATATGGCTGTGAGGGCAAACTGCGCCCTGGCCCAGTCAACGGCCGCAGCGTCTACGTTCAGAAGGATGTCTGTCATATCTTGCTTTGTTTTTAGGTTTGTCTCAGTGCTGCCCTCCGCCGAGGCCCGTGCCGCGGTCTATCAGCTCTGTGGCCACGTAGTCGGCCTCGCCGCCCTTGCCGGCGTTGGCCTCGAGGAAGTCGGGGAAGAAAAACAGCTTCAGCACGGCGAAGATGATGAACAGCTTGATGAGTATCACTGCCCATAGCGTCTTGCCGAGCGTCATGTTACGGAATCCGTCGGCATACAGGTCGTATGCGCGGTAAATGGGGTTGCGCTTGTCCATGCTGCTGCGTTTACCTTGCAAATATACGTGTTTTTTCTCATACCGCCGCCTGTTTGCCGCTGTTTTTTTTGTTTTTGGCTGTAAAACTTGTTTACCTCCGCGGCGCTCTTTGCCCCGTCCATGCAAGTGTATGGCTGCCAGGCGGTTGCAGGTATGCCCCGTTTGGGCCGTCGCAACGGCCTCCCCCGCGCCGCAAGGCGGCCCGTTCCGCAGGCCTGTGTGGGCCGTTTGGCGGCCTCAAGCGGGGCTTCCTCCAATCCGTGTAAACATATTTCACGCAATCATGCAGGATGGCGGCAACCCTCCTGCGGCGCGGCCCGGCCGTCGCAGGGGGCTGCGGGCATTGCGATTGGGCCTTGCGGGCCTTAGCCGCCGGCAGGTAGGTCGCATCACGCTGCCGGTTTTGCGGCGTGCTAAAAATGTTCTCTTTTTCCGTAATAATCTTAAAAATAGGTGCATTAGTCTATTGCCATGTCCATTTCTTTTGCCATTTCGTTTTAAAACTATAATTTTGCATCTGTTTAAACTACAAGAAAGTATGAAGAAAAAAGTGTTGATACCGCTCGTGGTGGCGATAGTCGTGCTGCTGGCCGGTGTGGCTTACCTCACAGTGGGTCTTGTCAAGCAGCGCCAGGTGAACAAGGAGATGGAAGAACTGGCGGCCCTCGACAAGAAGGAAATGGAGAATGAGTATGAGCAGTTCGCCCGCCAGTACAGCGAGATGAAGATGCAGATAAACAACGACTCGCTCGTTGCGCAACTCACGCAGGAGCAGCTCCGCACGCAGCAACTGCTCGAAGAGCTGCGCCAGGTGAAGAGCAACGACGCCCGCGAGATAGCCCGCCTGAAGAAGGAACTGGCCACGGTGCGCGCCGTGTTGCGCAGCTACGTGCTCGAAATCGACTCGCTCAACCGCCTCAACCAGGACCTGCGCGACGAGAACACCCGCGTAAGGGGGCAGTATGACGAGGCCACACGCCAGATAGCGGGGCTCAGCAGCGAGAAGGCTTCGCTCTCGGAGAAAGTGGCCATCGCCGCCCAGCTCGATGCCACGGGCATCAACATGATAGCCAAGAAGAAGAACGGCAAGGCCGTGCGCAGGATAAAAGACTGCAAGTCGATAGAGGTGTCATTCCGCATAACGCGCAACGTCACCGCCACCAACGGCGTGCGCACGTTCTACGTGCGCATCACCACCCCCTCGGGCGACGTGCTCGGCGGAGGCGGCACGTTCGACTACGAGAACCGCAGCCTGGAGTGCTCCATGAAAAAGAGCGTGGAGTATACCGGCGAGGAGACCCCCGTCACCATGTACCGCCAGGTGGGCGAGTTCCTCAGCAAGGGCACATACACCGTCAGCATCTTCGCCGACGGCAACATGATTGGCTCGCGCAACTTCACCTTCAGCAAGTAACCCCAACACCAAAAGCTGCTATATGAAAGGTTTCGCTTGGCTCTTGCTGCTCTCGGGGGCAGTCACGCAGGCCGCTGCGCAGCAGGCACTGAGCCTCGACAGCTGCCGCGCGCTGGCCCTCGGCAACAACAAGCAGCTGGCCATCTCGGAGCTTCAGGCCGACGTGGCCGCCAACGTGCGCAAGTCAGCACGCACCAAGTACCTGCCGCGCATAAGCGCGGTGGGCAGCTATATGTACAACAGCCGCGAGCTGTCGATACTCAACGACGACCAGAAGGCGGCCCTCTCGGGCATTGGCACCACGGCCACATCGGGCCTGTCCGGCGCGCTCGAGGGCTTCGGCGCAGGGCTTACAGGCGAGCAGAAAGCCGCGCTCGACGAAGCCCTCAAGGTGTTTGGCACCACCACCGACCAGGCCATGGGCAACCTCGGGGCGCAAGTCAGCGGCCTGGCCTCGGCGCTCAACGCCGAGGGGCAGAAGGTGGTCGACGCTTTCCGCACCGACACGCGCAACATCTTTGCAGGCTCCGTCATGCTCACACAGCCCGTGTTCATGGGCGGCAGCATCGTGGCCATGAACAAGATGGCGCGCCTCGGCGAGCAGATGGCGCGCAGCGGCATCGACGCCAAGCGGCAGCAGACCATCTACGAAGCCGACCGCGCCTACTGGGCCATCGTGTCGCTCAAGCACAAGCAGCGGCTGGCACAGAGCTACCTCGAACTGGTGAGCCGCCTCGACGGCGACGTGCAGAAGATGATACGCCAGGGAGTGGCCACACGCTCCGACGGACTGAGCGTCAAGGTAAAGGTCAACGAGGCGCAGATGTCACTGACACAGGTCAACGACGGGCTCGCATTGGCACGTATGTTGCTGTGCCAGATATGCGGGCTCCCGCTCGATACAGACATCACCCTGGCCGACGAGGAGGCTGACAGCCTTGTCTTGGGCGACGCCACAATGACAGGTGGGGCGGGCGAGGCGATGCAAAACCGCCCCGAGCTGCAGATGCTCCAGGCCACGGTAGACATCAGCCGGCAGGCCACCAATCTCGTAAAGGCAGGCCGGTTGCCGCAGGTCGCCCTCATGGGAGGCTACTCGTTCAGCAATCCCAATGTCTTCAACGGTTTCCAAAACAAGTTCGGCGGCGTGTGGAGTGTGGGCGTGCTGGTGCGCGTCCCAATCTGGAACTGGGGCGACGTAGCCTACAAAGTCAAGGCCGCAAAGGCCGCCACGGCCATCGCTTCGCTCGAACTGGCGGAGGCACGCGAGGGGGTGGAGCTTCAGGTAAGCCAAAGTTCGTTCAAGGTTAGCGAGGCCGCCAGGAAGCTGGCCATGGCACGGGCCAGTGCGGAGCAGGCCGAGGAGAACCTGCGCAGCGCCAACCTCGGGTTCCGCGAAGGCGTGATACAGAGCACTACAGTGATGGAAGCGCAGACCGCCTGGGTCAAGGCGCAGTCGCAAAAGATAGACGCAGAGATTGAAGTTAAACTCAGCCAAGTCAACCTCAGGAAGGCTCTTGGTACATTAGACGATTGATCATGTCAGCAAAATCACAGCATAACAACATACTGCTCGCCGTCGCCGGGTTTGCGGCGGTGGTGGTTGTGGTGGCCGCCATAGGCTTCCTCGCCCTCGGCCGCGAGCCGGAACTTATTCAAGGCCAGGTCGAAGTGACCGAATATCGCGTGTCGAGCAAGGTGCCGGGGCGCGTCCTTGAACTGCGGGTAAAGGAGGGCGACTATGTCCGCAAGGGCGATACGCTCGTAATACTCGACGCCCCCGACGTTGAGGCAAAGCTGGCCCAGGCCCGCAGTGCGGAGGATGCAGCCTCTGCACTCGACGAGATGGCGCGCCGCGGGGCGCGTGCCGAGCAGGTGCGCGGCGCATACCAGGTGCTGCAGCAGGCCAAGGCAGGCCACGAGATAGCCCTGAAGTCGTACCAGCGCGTGCAGCGCCTGTTCGACGAGGGGGTCATGACGGAGCAGAAGCGCGACGAGGCTTATGCCAACTACAGGGCGATGGAAGCGCAGGAAAAGGCCGCGCAAAGCCAGTATGACATGGCCGTAAACGGTTCGCGGCGTGAGGAAAAGATGGCCGCCGCGGCACAGGTGAGCCGTGCAAAGGGCGCTGTGGCCGAGGTGAACTCATATATCAACGAGACCGTGCAGGTAGCTCAGATGGACGGCGAGGTAAGCGAAATCTACCCGAAGGTAGGCGAACTCGTTGGCACGGGAGCGCCGATAATGTCCATTTCGGTGATGACTGACCTCTGGGGAACGTTCAACGTGCGTGAGGACCAGTTGCGCGGGCTTGCCGTAGGCACCACTTTCAGCGCTTACGTTCCGGCGTTCGACAAGGACATACGCATGAAAGTGTACTACATGAAGGACGAGGGAAGCTATGCCGTATGGAAGGCTACTAAGGCCAACGGGCAGTTTGACCTGAAGACATTCGAGGTGAAAGCCCGTCCGGAAAGCAAGCTTGAAGGCCTCCGTCCGGGCATGTCGCTGGTGATAAAGGAAAAATGACGGATAGCGTGCGGGCAAGGTTGTACATCGTCCAGGTCATGCGCATAGCGTGGCGCGAGTGCCGCATACTGCGCAGGAATCCCATATACTGGTTCTGTATGGTGGCATTCCCCTTGTTGTCGATGGTGTTTTTCACGTCGATGATGCACGAGGGAGTGCCTGTCGACATGCCAGTGGGGGTGGTAGACCTTGACAACACGGCCACGTCGCGCCAGCTTGTGCGCCGCCTTGACGCCTTCCAGACGAGCCGGGTCGTGGCACGCTACCCCGGTGTGCGCGAGGCCCGGCGCGCCATGCAGCGCGGTGACATCTACGCTTTCCTGTACATCCCTCGCGGCACGTCGGACAAGCTGCTTGCCCAACGCCGCCCCTCGGTGTCCTATTATTATAATATGTCATACTACGCGGCAGGCACTTTGCTCTACCGCGACCTCACCACCATCACCACGCTTGGCTCGGCGTCGGTCGGCATGGCGACGCTCCAGGCCAAGGGCCTGCCCCCTGCCGAGATACAGGCTTTCCTCCAGCCAATCGTGATAGACCTCCACCAGATATCCAACCCGTGGGCAAACTACAACATATACCTCAGCACGGTGCTCGTGCCGGGCGTGATCATGCTGTTCATCTTCCTCGTCACGGCCTATTCCATCGGCACTGAACTTAAGTTCAAGCGTTCGCGCCAGTGGCTTGCCATGGCCGACGGCAACATCGTGGTTGCCCTTGCCGGCAAGATGCTCCCGCAGACATTGATATTCCTGGCCATGGTTTATGGCTATATGTATTATGTGTTCGGGGTGCTCGGCTTCCCCCATCCGGGCGGCGTGCTGCGCATCTTGGCGCTCGGTCTCGTCACGGTGGTGGCTTCGCAGGGGTTCGGCATCTTCGCCTTCGGGCTCATGCCGTCGCTCCGTATGTCGATGAGCGTGTGCTCGCTGTGGGCTGTGCTGAGTTTCTCGATGGCAGGGTCGGCGTTCCCGGTGATGGGAATGGACTCGCCGTTGCAGTCGCTCTCGTGGCTCTTCCCGCTGCGCCATTATTTCATGGTCTACCAGATTACCGTGTTCAACGGCTACGAGCTGCTCGACGCATGGTTCCACATAGCCGCCCTCGTGGCCTTCGCCTTGATGCCGCTGATGGTGCTGCGCAAGATAAGGAACGCCATGCTCACTTACGTTTACATACCCTGAGCCATGAAAGAGAGAGGACTTTTGCAGAAGATACGCGGCGGCCTGGCCGATGCCGGCTACATCTGGGCCGACGAGATGCGCAATGTCGTGCGCGACGAGGGCATGCTCATATTCTTCATCCTTGTGCCGCTGCTTTACCCTTTGCTTTATTCATGGATATACAACAACGAGGTGGTGCGCGAGGTTCCGGTGGTTGTTGTCGACGATTCGCATACGGCCATGAGCCGTGAGTTCGTCAGGCGGTGCGACGCTTCGCCCGACGTGCGCGTGCTGTGCCATGCCAACGACATGGACGAGGCGCGCTCGCTGCTCAGCCGCCAGGTGGTGAAAGGCATATATTACCTGCCGGCCGACTTCGCCACGCGCCTGGGGCGCATGGAGCAGACGGCCGTCAGCGTATACTGCGACATGAGCCTCATGCTTACTTACAAGGCCGTGTACCAGGCTGCCATGGCCGTGTCGCTCGAGATGAACGGCAGGTTGCAGGCGCAGTTGGCCGGCAACACCACCGCCCGCCAGGACCTCGTCACCGTCAGCCCGCTGGCAGTCACGCCGGTGCCGGTGTTCAACCCCGCCGGGGGCTACGGCTCGTTCATACTGCCGGGCGTGCTCATGCTCATCTTGCAGCAGACGCTCGTGCTCGGCATAGGGCTTTCGGCAGGCACCGCCCGCGAGACGAACCGTTACCAAGACCTAATCCCATTCAGCCGCAGTTACCAAGGGATATTCCGCATCGTGTTCGGAAAGTCACTGTGCTACTTCATGATTTACGCCGTGTTGGCTGCCTACCTGGCACTGGCCGTGCCCAGGCTGTTTGGCTTCGTGGTGCTGGCCGAGCCTTCGGCCCTGCTTGCCATCATGCTGCCTTACGTGCTTGCGTGCATCTTTTTCGGCATGGTCATGTCGTGCATCGTGCGCTACCGCGAGAACGTCATGCTGCTCGTGGTGTTCGCCTCCGTGCCGCTGCTGTTCCTCTCGGGCATCTCATGGCCGCAGAGCAACTTGCCTTGGTTCTGGGAGAGCATATCGTGGCTCTTTCCCTCAACATTCGGCATACGGGCATACATCAGGGTCAACACCATGGGTGCGGCCTTGCCCGAGGTTGCAGCGGAGTACCGCGCGCTGTGGGCGCAGGCTGCCGCCTATTTCCTTCTGGCGTGCGGGGTTTACCGTTACCAGATAAACCTTTCGCGCCGCCATGCCATTGAGCGCCTCGAACACATACGCCGCAAGCGCGAGTTGCGCCGGCGGTTGCGCCGTCGCGCCGCGGAATGAATGCAGCGGGCCATGCCCGGGCGGAGTCTTTTGTAAAGTCTTTTCCTTGTCCGGCTTTCGTCGCGCAAAGTCCTGTGCGCCAGCGCATTGCCAAAAAGGCTTACCCTGTTGGCCAATCGGCCTCTTTTGCAATTTGAAACGGGCCGTTTCATGTCCGTAAACGGGCCTCTTTGCCGTTCAAGACGGCAGGTCAGTGGGCGCGGGATGGCTTTTGTAAGGAAATGTCTAACCATATATCAACGTAATACATGAAAGGTTTGAAACAATTCTTGGCGGCTTTCTTCCTCGTCGTTGCGGCCATGCAAGCCGCCGCGAAAGCCGATGGCGCGGGCTTGTGCCTGCGCGACGACGCCACCGGTGAGTGGCTCATAGGCATCTTCGACAGCTGCGCTGTGTACGAAAATCGCCTCTGGCGGTGCGAGCAGACATCGCGCCTGGGCTACCAACTGACTGACGGGCATCGCCGCGTGAGCGTCAGCCTGAGGCGGGGCAAGGCCGTCGTGGACGGGCGCAGCTACCGTTGCTCCGAGCTATCCGGCCCGTTTGTGCCCGAATACCCCATGCCCGACGAGACCCCTTACAGGGCCGTAAGGTCGCTGCACCCCGATACCGCCACGCTCATCTGCCTCACGCGCAGCCGCCGCGAGTTCTATTTCTATTGCGAAGTAGCTACCGATTCCATTCAGAAAACATTGATGCGCGAGCCTCTGCCCAACGCCGACGGGAGCGTGGTGCTGCGCTTCCCGACGAGCGGCGTGGCCTGCTTCCGCCTTTTGGCCGACTCGATTGGTGCGCATGGCCATTGGTCGAACGCCATGGTGTACTGCAACCCGGGCGACACGGCGCTGCTATACGTCGATGACATCGACGGCCGCGCCTTCTGCATGGGCAGCCTATCCAGGCTCAACAACGAGCTGATGGCCGTAGGTGCGGCCTCGCTCCACGCATGGTCGGCGCCTTGGCACGAAGCCCCGCTCGACTCCGCGCTGCCCGCTTTCGAGCGCAGCTATGCCCGCAGCCTGCGGCTCGTCGACTCCGTTTGCGCCGCGCGGCCTTCGCTCTCGGCGCGCGCACGCCGCTGCATGGCCGCTTACTGCCGCTACGACCATGCCTTTGAGAGCATCTACACCATGTGGTCGGCCTTGAACGACGACGAGGCCGGGCCGCTGCGCCGCGAGTTCATCGCCACGGGCAAGATGCCAGCCATCTGCCGCGAGACCATACTGAAGTTTGCCGCCGACTACGAGGCGCGGCAGGTGCCGCCGTCATGCGCCCTGACCAATTTCAGACAGATATACAAGTTTGCTAAGTTCGTGCTCGACGCGGGGCTTACCCCTGCCGAAGTATGCCCCGCGCAGCAGCCCCTCGTGGTGCGCTTCGACTCCACCGAGACCGCCGGGCTTCAGCTCTTCGAGCAGATAGTAAGCCCTTACAGGGGCAAGATGGTCTACCTGGACTTCTGGGGCGCGTGGTGCGGGCCGTGCCGCGCGGAGCTCAAGTACGTCAAAGCCATGCGCGAAAAACTGCGCGGCAAGGACATCGTGTACATCTTCCTGGCCAACGATACCGACGGTGAGTCTTTCAGCGAGCTTACCCGCCGCTACGCACTCGAAGCCCCAGGCTCTGTCAGCCTCAACCTGCCTGCCGGCAGCCAGGCCGCCCTGGAGCGCTTCGTAGGCGTGCCGCACTTCCCGTTCAGCCTGCTCCTCGACCGCCGGGGCCGCCCCGTGAAGGGCGAGATACCGCGCCCCAGTCAGGCCGACGAGCTGCTGCGGCTGGTGGAGGAGGCGGAATGAGCGCATGGCAATTGGGCCATTGCCGCCGTTGAGGCACCGCCTGCGCCATCTTTGCTTTGTTGGCACTGATGGCGCAGGCGTGCAAAAGAAGTGAAAACGGCAATTGTTTCATGCCGTCCTTCGTTTTTTTCATAAAAAGTGTTACCTTTGCATGTCGCTCTTTATGGGGCAATGCTAACTATAACTATAAACTAAGACATTTTACAGCATGAAAAAGAGATTACTTCTCACAGCCGGGCTTGCCGCAATTGCCGCAGTGGCAACCCTGGCGCAGGACGATGTGAGCGTGACGAAAAGCGGCGGGAGCTACAAGATGGACAACGGCATTGTGTCCGTGACCATAGGCAGCGACGGCAGGATAAACAACATGACCATCACAGGCCGCCCTAACGTGATAGGGAGCAGCGGCGTTTACTTTGACTATACGGCCAGCTCAAACACGGGGCTTAACCCTACTGAGTCGCGCATAGTGAAGCAGACGGCAGATTACGCGGAGGTGGTGTACAGCAATACCACAGGCGACCTGCGCTTTGACCAGGGCTTCATAATGCGCAAGGGCATAAGCGGAGTATACATCTATGTCGTAGCCCACGGCACGGAAAGCTCGCATGAGGTCAACCTGCGCGAGGCCCGTGTGTGCACACGCCTCAATTCCTCGTTCGTGAACGGCTATGTAGATGACGTGATGTGTGGCAAGATACCTACCAACTCGGAGATGAGCGTTGCCGAGAGAGAGGAGAACACCATCCAGGACGCAACTTACCGAATGGCCGACGGTTCCATCTATACAAAGTACAATTGGGCCCAATACGTGGTGAACGACAGCCTGCACGGGCTCATGAACTACACAACGGGCGTATGGAACATACCGTGCAGCCATGAGTGGCTCAACGGAGGGCCCATGAGGCAGGAGCTGACCGTACACGCAACCAGCAAGTCGCCCATCACCATACAGATGATACAGGGAGAGCACTTCGGTGGCTCGGCGCAGCATTACGAGGACGGTGAAAGCAAGATTTACGGGCCTTTCTTCATTTACTTGAACAAAGGCACCTCGAAGGAAGACATGATTGCCGACGCAAAGCGCATGGCCACGCAGCAGCAGGCCGAGTGGCCGTTTGCCTGGTTTGAGCACGAACTCTACCAGAACGAGCGCGCATCGGTGAGAGGCAGGCTCAACGTCACCACGGGGCAGGCCTGCGACAGCGTGATGCTCGTGCTGGCCGAGCCCGGCAGCGACCCTTATTCGCAAGGCAAGGGGTATATGTTCTGGACGCTCACCGGCAAGGACGGCTCTTTCGAGATACCCAATGTGCGCAAGGGAAACTATACCCTCTATGGCTATGCGACGAAAGGCGACGTGACCGACGAGCTTGAGATTGAGGGGATAGAGGTTGGTGATGCCGACGTGAACCTCGGCACGGTAGACTGGACCCCGGTGCGCCTGGAGCGCCTGCTTTGGCAGATAGGCGAGAACAACCGCAAGTCAGACGGCTTCAGGTATAGCGATACCTGCCGTGCATACGGCCTTTGGGAGCTGCCGCCGGCCGACCTTGACTATGTCGTAGGGGAAAGCGACGAGGCCGAAGACTGGTATTACGCGCAGACCAAGAACGGGGAATGGACGGTGACGTTCGATGTGGACGAAGCCCTGGCGGGCAACGCACTGCTTACTGCGTCGATGGCTGGCGTGACCAACAATCCCACGGTGGCAATCATCGTGAACGGCGAGCGGCAGGGCGAATGGGCATTGCGGCAAAACGATGCCGGCATATACCGCAGCGCAGTACTGGGCGGCAAGCACCGCGTTGAGACCTGCGAGTTTCCCGCGTCGCTGCTGAGGCAAGGCACAAACACCGTCACTTTCGCCATGTCGGGCATAGGCAAGAATGGCGGTGTCATGTGGGATTGCATAAAGCTGGAGGCCGGCAGCCGGGTTGTCTCGGGCATTGTTGCTCCCGGGCGGGCCGATGCGCCGGTTGAGCTGTTCACCGTAGGCGGGCAAAAGGTAGGAACGTTCAAGAGCATTGACGGCCTTGACCTTGACCGTGGCATTTATATCTTCCGCCAGGGCGGACGTACTGGCAAGGTGGCCCTTTGATTTGTGCCGGCGTGGCCACGGCGCGTGGCTGCATAGCCATGCCTCTTGTTTACTGCCCCGCGTACAGACAGTGTGCGCGGGGCTTTTTCGTGCCGCAGGTCATGGGCGCCCTGCCGGCTTCGTGCTGCCCTCCCTGTACTTCCGCGGCGACAGGCCCATGGTCTTGGTGAAAAGGCGCGAGAAGTAATAGCAGTCCTCTATGCCCACCTTGTGGCATATCTGGTTGATGTGCAGCGAGGTGGAGGCCAGCAGGCGGCAGGCCAGTCGCATCTTGAGCAGGTTGAAGTAGGCCAGCGGGCTGCAGCCTGTCTGCCGCTTGAACATGGCTGAGAAATGTGTGGGCGAGTATCCGGCGTAGGCCGCCAGTAAGCTCAGCGTGAGCCGCTTCCCGGCGTTGTCTTCCATGAAGTGTATGGCCGCGCCTACGATGTCGGTGGCTTTCGGCTTGGGGTCGGCGTTGCGGAACAGCGTGAGGTAGCGCATGGATGCCAGGTAGTGGTGCAGCAGCGACGATGCGTAGCGAAGGTTCTCCAGTCCGTAGCCGTCGCGCAGCGTGTTGAATATTTCTTCGAAGAGTTGCCCGCGCTCGCTGATGCGCGATGTCAGGCCCGGCTTCACGTCGTTAGGCCGCGCTGCGCCATCGGCGTATATGGCGGCGTGCTCCCCCGTGAAGTGAACCCAGTAGATAGTCCACGGCTCGTGCTCGTCGGCGGCGTAGGCGTGGGGCTTGCCGGCAGGCAGTATCACGTACTGGTCGGCGGCTATAGGCTGCTTGCCGCCGCCGACGCTGAACCACCCGCGGCCTTCCACGCAGTATATCAGCACGTACTGCGCTATCGGCTCGGAGCGCTGGCGGTAGTGGCCTGCGGCCTTTGGGTAGTAGCCAATGTCGGTTATGTAGAGGCTTGAGGCCAGCGGGTCGTTGCTCTCCATGTCGATTGCCATCTTGGGGAGCACTATGACCTGCTCGCCGCTGAATCCGTCTTTCTGTTTCATAGCCTTGTTTTATTATGCTGCTAAGTTAGTGTTTTTGTGCCGTCCGGCAAAATAATATTGTGCAAAAAGGGCTTTTGCCACGCTTTTTCGTGTCAGTTTTGGCGGCGGATTATGCCGTTTCTGTAAATGGCTGGTAATCAGGCGGTTTCCAATATGGGTCGTTTTGGCTTGCAAAACGTGCCGTTTTGCGTTCCAAAACGTGCCGTTAAGCAGGCCGAAACAGGCCGTTTTGCGAGGCAATGCGGCAGGCTTCGCTTTCCGCGGCGGTTGCAGGCGCGTGCCAATCAATGCCGGGGCGCGGCTGGACAGTAGGAAAGTCCATCTTTAAAACAAGGTTTGTCTATTTCCGGGTGTGCTTTTTATGGCTATCTTTGCAGGCAGAACCAATAACCGAAAACAAAAAACAAACATTGTCATTATGTACAGCTACAACAAGACGTTCGTCTATTTCATCTGCCTCGTGTCGGCCTTGGGCGGCCTGCTCTTTGGCTACGACTGGGTGGTAATCGGCGGGGCGAAGCCCTTTTATGAACTGTATTTCGGCATAGCCGGCTCGCCCTCGGCGCAGGGCTTGGCCATGACCATCGCCCTGGTGGGCTGCATGATAGGCGCGATGGTGTGCGGCTGGCTGGCCGACCGCATAGGTCGCAAGCGGCTGCTTATAGTCTCGGCGCTCATCTTCCTGCTCTCGTCGGTGGCCACGGGCGCTTTTTCCGAGTTCCATTCCTTTCTTGTGGCCCGCTTCTTCGGCGGCATAGGCATCGGCGTGGCCTCCGGCCTGTCGCCCATGTACATAGCCGAGGTGGCGCCGGCGCGGGTCAGGGGCAAGCTCGTGTCGCTCAACCAGATGACCATCGTGCTCGGCATCCTCGGTGCGCAGATTACCAACTGGCTCATTGCCGACCCAATACCCGACGGCACCACGGCTGAGTTCATAGCCGCGTCGTGGAACGGCCAGATGGCCTGGAGGTGGATGTTCTGGGCTGCCGCCGTGCCTTCGGCCTTGTTCCTTGTGCTGGCTTTCTTCATTCCCGAGAGTCCGCGCTGGCTTGCCTTGAAAGACATGAACGCCGAAGCATTCTCGATTCTGACGCGCATTGGTGGCAAAGACTACGCCGACGGCGAGCTGGCAGCCGTGAAGCAGGCCAACGCTGCCGATGCCAGCCAGGGCGGACTGCGCATGCTCTTCGGCCGCCCGTTCCGCCGCGTGCTGCTGCTCGGCGTGGTCATTGCCGTGTTCCAGCAGTGGTGCGGCACCAATGTCATCTTCAACTACGCGCAGGAAATCTTCCAATCGGCGGGCTATGAGATAGGCGACGTGCTCTTCAACATCGTGGTGACCGGCGTGGCCAACGTGGTGTTCACCGTCGTTGCCATTTTTACTGTCGACCGTCTCGGTCGCCGCGCCCTCATGCTTCTCGGCGCCGCTGGGCTTTGCGCCATATATCTTATACTCGGTGTGTGCTACTATTTCCACGTCACCGGCTTCTTCATGATAGTGCTCGTGGTGCTCGCCATAGCCTGCTACGCCATGACGCTCGGCCCCTGCACGTGGGTGCTCATATCCGAGCTGTTCCCCAACCGCGTGCGCGCCGTGGCCGTTGCCACCTGCACCTTCGCCCTGTGGGTGGGCTCCTCCACGCTCACTTACACCTTCCCGCTGCTCAACACCGCCCTCGGCAGCTACGGCACGTTCTGGATTTACTCCGCCGTGTGCCTCGCTGGCCTGCTGTTCTTCGCCTTCCGCCTGCCAGAGACCAAGGGCAAGTCGCTCGAAGAGCTGGAGAAGGAGATGGTGGACAAAGAGTAGAGGGAGTGAAATGGAGTCATAAGGAGTTTATGGTAAAAGCATGGAGAGAGGTGGTGACGATACCCACCTACACAGTCGGCAAGCCCGACAAGAACCCTATGTTTCTCGAAAAGCGCGTCTATCAGGGTTCGAGCGGAGTGGTATATCCTTATCCCGTCATCGAGTCAATCTCTAACGAGAAGGAGACAAGGAATACAACGCCGTGTTCCTTGAGAACGAATACATAAAGTGATGATTCTGCCCGAGCTTGGCGGCCGTGTGCAGATGGCCTACGACAAGGTGAAGCAGCGTCACTTCGTTTACTACAACCACGTTATCAAGCCGGCGCTGGTCGGACTGGCCGGGCCTTGGATATCGGGAGGTATAGAATTCAACTGGCCGCAGCACCACCGCCCGTCCACATACATGCCCGTTGACTGTACCATAGAGGAGCACGCGACGGAAGCGTGACGGTGTGGGTCAACGAGACGGAGCGTATGTTCCACCAGAAGGGCATGGCTGGCTTCACTCTCAGGCCCGGGCTGCGCCCGCCTTGAGATACGCGGAGTGCTCTACAACCGTACGAAGTGCCGCAGACATTCCTGTGGTGGGCCAACCCCGCCGTGGCCGTCAACGACCACTACCAGAGCGTGTTCCCGCCAGATATCAACGCCGTGTTCGACCACGGAAAGCGCGCCGTAAGCTCTTTCCCCATCGCTACGGGCACATATTACAAGATGGACTACTCTGCCGGAGTGGACATATCGAACTACAAGAACATCAAGGTGCCCACGTCATACATGGCCGTTAACTCCAAGTACGACTTCGAGGGCGGCTATGAGAACGACTCGCGCGGCGGGATGCTCCACGTGGCCAGCCACCACCTGTCGCCCGGAAAGAAACAGTGGACATGGGGCAACGGCGACTTCGGCCGTGCCTGGGACCGCAACCTGACCGACGCCGACGGCCCTTACATAGAGCTTATGGCCGGGGTCTACACCGAGAACCAGCCCGACTTCACGTGGCTCATGCCCTACGAGGAAAAGCGTTTCACGCAGTATTTCATGCCCTACCGTGAGCTTGGCATAGTCAAGAACGCCTCGCGCGACCTCGTGATGAACATCACCGAGGCCGACGGAGGGGCGCGGCTGATGGTTCAGGCCACCTGCAAGGCCCGCGTGCAGGTGCTCGTCCGCAGTGACGAGGGGGGCAAAACGCTCTACGACCGCACTCTCGACATGACCCCCGAGGCCCTGTTCGACGAGACCATTGCCACCGGCGTTACGCCCATAGACGGCCTCACCGTAGAGCTGTACATCGTGAAAGAGGGCGGGCGCCGCGTGCTTTCGCTCACCTGGCACGCCGAGCCCGACGAGATACGCCCCATACCCAACGCCGCCGAAGCCGCCTTGCAGCCCTGCGAAATAAAGACCACGGAGCAGCTCTATCTCACCGGTCTGCATCTCGAACAGTACCGTCACGCCACCTTCTCGCCCGTTGACTATTACGAGGAGGCCTTGCGCCGCGACCCCGACGACTACCGTTGCAACAACGCTCTCGGCCTGTGGTACCTGCGCCGCGGCCGCTTCGACGTGGCCGAGCCTTACCTGCGCCGCGCCGTCAGGGTGCTCATGCGCCGCAATCCCAACCCCTACGACGGTGAGCCGCTGTACAACCTTGCTCTCTGCCTGAAGTGCCTTGGCCGCGTGGATGAGGCCTACGAGCTGTTCTGGAAGTCCACTTGGAACAAGGCCTGGGCCGATGCCGGATATACGGCGGCCGCCCAGCTGTCGCTGATGCAGGGCCGCCCAGACGACGCTATCGAGGAAGCTGGGCGCGCACTCGACAACAACCGCCGCAACCACAAGGCGCGCGCGCTCATGGCAACGGCACTGCGCACCGTGGGCCGCGAGGCCGATGCCGTTGCGCTCTGCGACGAGTCGCTGGCTCTCGACCGCTTCAACTATGGCTGCCTCTACGAGAAATACCTGCTGACGGGCGACATGACGGTGCTCGACGAGCTGCAGACGCTGATGCACGGCGCGCCCAACAACTACGACGAACTGGCCTTGGACTATATGCAGATGGGCCGCGCGGAAGAGGCCGTGGCCGTGTGGAGCATGGCCGTAAGCGCAGGAGCGGCCACCCCCATGACCTATTATTACATGGGATGGGCTGGCGACGGCAGCGCCTATGGAGAAGCTCGCAATGCCGACCCGGCTTACTGCTTCCCCAACCGCATAGAGGATGTGCTTGCGCTCCGCGCTGCCATGGAGGCCGACCCGCAGGACGCACGCGCCCCTTACTACCTTGGCTGCCTCTACTACGACAAGCGGCAGTATGCCGAGGCCACAGCGTTGTGGGAGCGTTCGGCGCAGCTCGACCCGCAATATCCCACGGTGTGGCGCAACCTTGCGCTCGCCTTGTTCAACAAGCGCGGCGAGCACGACCGTGCCTTGGAGTGCATGGAGCGCGCCTTCAGCCTCGACGAGACCGACGCCCGCGTGCTCATGGAGCTTGACCAGCTTTACAAGCGGTTGCAGAAGCCCCACGCATGGAGGCTCGAACGCCTCATGCGCCATCCGCAACTCATAGCCCGCCGCGACGACCTTCTGCTCGAAGAGGCCACGCTACTCAACCAAACGGGCCGCTACGGGGAGGCAATGGCAATAATCGACGGCCACATCTTCCACCCGTGGGAGGGAGGCGAAGGCAAGGTCACGGCCCAATATCAGGTCTGCCGCCTCGAAATGGCCAAGCAGGCCCTGGCCGCAGGCGATGCCGACAAGGCCATACGGCTGCTCGAAGAGTGCCTCGTCTATCCCCATAACCTCGGCGAAGGCCGCCTCGAAGGGGCGCAGGAGAACGACTTCCACTATTTCCTCGGCTGCGCTTACAGTGCGCTCGGCGACGAGGCCAAGGCCCGCGGGCACTGGGAGAAGGCCACCGTAGGGCCGCAGGAGCCTGCCGCCGCCATGTACTACAACGACGCCAAGCCCGACAAGATATTCTACCAGGGCATGGCGCTGCTGCGCCTCGGCAGGCGCGACGAGGCCAACGGCCGCTTCTACCGCCTCGTGAACTACGGCAAGCAGCACGTGTTCGAGAAGGTGGTGATGGACTATTTCGCCGTGTCGCTGCCCGACCTGCTCATATGGGAAGACTCGCTCGACACCAAGAACGTCATCCACTGCAAGTACATGCTTGCCCTCGGCTACTGCGGCCTGGGCGACATGAAGCACGCCATGCGCTACCTCGCCGAGGTGGAACAGCTGGACATCAACCACCAGGGCGTGCAGGCTCTGCGCTCGCTTCTCTCGTCGGGCTGCTTCAGGTGATACATTCTGAAAGCCGGGCCGTTGCTGCGCCGTGTCCGTGGTTTGTAAGATAATGCGACAAAACGCCGCGCGTTGCGCAACGGCCTGGCTTTCAATGCTTTGCAAGCCTTGCCTTTTTGAGCTGCCGAACAGTGCGTCTTGCAGTGCGAAACAGGCCGTCTTACTGAGCGAAACAGGCTGTTCGGCATGCCGGGAAGTGTTGCCGGGCATCGCTGGGCCGTTTGTGTAAAGATTTGTTGTGGGCATCCTGCTGCCCTACATTGTCTGCCTAAGGCTTGCATAAGTCGGTGTTTATCCGTATATTTGCACGTAACAAACATTGTGAAGATTACAAAATGACTAAAAACGAAGTATGAAACTACGACCGAAACTATTATTGTTGTTTTTCTCTGCGGCACTGTTGGGCCTGCCTGCACAGGCCGGCGTGCCGGAGGTTAAGTGGGATTCGCGCAGCCTTATCATAGGCGGCAGGCGCGTGGTTCCCGTGATGGGCGAGGTGCATTACTCGCGGATACCTGCCGACGAGTGGGAGAGGGAGGTGCGCAAGATGAAGGAAGGCGGAGTGACAATGATTGCCAACTACGTCTTTTGGAACCATGTTGAGGAGCAGGAGGGCGTGTTCGACTGGAGCGGGCAGCGCGACCTGCGCCGCTTCCTCGAGATTTGCAAGGCAGAGGGGCTGCCCGTCATACTGCGCATCGGCCCGTTTTGCCACGGCGAGGTGCGCTGCGGCGGCATCCCCGACTGGGTGTTCACCAAGGGATGCAAGACGCGCGACACCAACAAGCAGTTCATGGCGTATGTAGACAAACTCTACCGCCAGATCTATTCGCAGATAATCGGGATGCAGTGGAAGGACGGAGGGCCGGTCATTGCCGTGCAGTTTGACAACGAGCAGCGCAACGGCAACTACCTCATGGCGCTCAAGAAGCTGGCACTGTCCATAGGCTTCGACCTGCCGTTCTACACCCGCACGGGGTGGCCCGAGCTTACCAGGCCCGTGCCTTTCGGCGAGATGATACCGCTATATGGCGACTATGCCGACGGCTTCTGGGACCGCTCTACCAAGGAGACGGCCGGAAACTACTACAAAGCCTTCAACTTCAAGGCGTTCCGCAGCTCCACGGCCATAGCCACCGAGCAGCTCGGAGAGCAGAAAGAGAGGCTGAGCAAGGGCGACGAACAGTACCCTTACTTCACCTGTGAGCTTGGCGGCGGCATGATTCCCTCGTACCATCGCCGCGTATATGTGTACCCCGAGGATGCCTATTCGATGGCAGTGGTGAAACTGGGCAGCGGCAGCAACCTGCTCGGCTACTATATGTACCACGGCGGGACCAACCCCGACGGCAAGCTGACCCACCTCAACGAGTGTCAGGCTTCGCCCGCCACGAACCACAACGACCTGCCCGTGAAGAGCTACGAGTACTACGCCCCGCTTGGAGAATACGGCCAGAAGTACCCTCACTATTACCTCTTGCGCAAGCTGCACCTGTTCATGCACGACTTCGCGGAGACGCTTGCGCCTATGGATGCCACGTTCCCCTGCCCGCAAGACATCAAGAAGGGCGACGACAGCCACCTGCGCTGGGCATACCGTTCGCTGGGCGACAGCGGCTTCGTCTTCGTGAACAACTATGAGAGACTGCAGAACCTGACCGACAAGAAGGGTGTGCAGTTCGACGTGTTGGGCGTAAAGTTCCCACGCAAGCCGATGACCATACCCGCCGGCACGGCCTGCATCTTCCCCGTAAACATAGACGGCATGAAGTATGCCACGGCGCAAATCATTGCCAAGCGCGACGGAAAGATATACCTGGAGCAGATAAAAGGCGTGCCAACCGAGATATGCGTAGACGGCAAGACGCTAAGGAACGTTAAGCCGCGCGGCACGGAGAAGCCCGTCTACCGCAACATCTACCTGCTCGATTCCGATGATGCAGGGAGGCTCTTCCTCCCGGTTTACGGTGTTGACGACCTCGCTGTGGGTGCCAAGCTGACCAAGGTGAGGGAGGCCGGCGCGCCGCGCCAGATAAAGATGGGGGCGATGAAGGTGGCAGAGCAGCCATCGGATGCCGACTTCGACGCGGCTGCCGTCTATACCATAGACCTGCCGGAGCCTCGTCTCCGCACTGGCCGCCTTCTGCGAATCGACTACCGCGGCGACGTGGCCCGCCTCTATGCCGGCGGCAAGCTCGTGGCCGACAACTTCTACAACGGCCGCCCGTTCCTCATCGGCCTGTGGCGACTGCCTGCCGACTGCAAGCAGCTGGAGCTGCGCATCCTGCCGCTCCAGAAGGATATGCCTGTCTACTTCCCGCGCGAGGCCAACGTCAGCGAGCCGGGAGAAGAGGTGCTTAAAGTGTCAGTAACCAACAGATTATGAAGAAATATTTGCTTACATTGGCGGCAATGGCCTGCATGGCGGCCACTGCACAAGACAGGATAGACTTGTCGGGCGAATGGAAATTCGCACAGGGCGACAAGCCTGAGTATAATGACAAGGTGACCTTGCCCGGCTCCATGCTCACCAACGGCAAGGGAGACGAGGTGACGGTGGAGACGAAGTGGGTGAGCAGCCTCTACGACTCGTCGTTCTTCTTCAACCCATACATGGAGAAATACCGCCAGCCGGGCAAGATGAAGTTTCCCTTCTTCCTCACTCCGGAGAAGCACTACGTGGGCAACGCGTGGTACTCGCGCACGGTCAGCGTGCCGAAAGAGTGGAAGAAGCGGCGCGTTCTGCTCCATCTGGAGCGCCCGCACATAGAGACCACGGTATTCATAAATGGCAGGCAGGTGGGCCGCGACTCGTCGCTCAGCGTGCCGCACGTGTTTGACGTGACCGAATATCTTGTGCCGGGGCAAGACAACGAGATAGCCGTCAAGGTGTACAACGGCATAGAGAACGTGTGCGTGGGGCAGGACTCTCACAGCGTTACCGACCAGACGCAGGGCGACTGGAACGGCATTGCCGGGCTGATGGAGTTGCAGTCGCGCCCCGAGGTGTATATAAATAATGTGCAGATATATCCCGACATCGACGCGAAGACCATCGACGTGGAGGCGAAGATAGTCGGCGGCAAGGGCAAGTACGACCTGCGTTTCAACGTGGCGGGCAAGGACTATGAGCACAAGAAGCTCGTGGCCGATGCCGACGGCGTGGTGAAGGTGACGCTGCCCATGGGCGACGACGTGAAGCTTTGGGACGAGTTTGAGCCTAATCTCTACACACTCACGTCGGTGCTCGGCTCGGACACCGTGGCGACAGACTTCGGGATGCGCAAGATTGAGGTGCGCGGCAGGCAGTTCTACCTGAACGGGCGGCCAATATGGATGCGCGGAACGGTGGAGAACTGCTGCTTCCCGCTGACGGGCTACCCGCCCACAGACGAGGCGTCGTGGCTCGCTGTGTTCCGCAAGTGCAAGGAGTATGGGTTGAACATGATGCGCTTCCACTCCTACTGTCCGCCCGAAGCTGCCTTCAAGGCTGCCGACAAGGTGGGCTTCTACCTGCAGCCCGAGGGGCCGTCGTGGCCCAACCACGGCGTGCGACTGAACCGCGGCATGAACATAGACCACTATCTGTTGCAGGAGACGGAGCGCATGGTGGAGCACTACGGCAACCATCCTTCGTTCTGCATGCTGGCCGCCGGCAACGAGCCGGCGGGCGACTGGGTGACATGGGTGGGCAACTTCGTAGACCATTGGAAGCAGACGGGCGACCGTCGCCGCGTGTATTGCGGTGCGTCGGTGGGCGGCGGATGGGCCTGGGACCCCAAGAGCGAGTTCCACGTGAAGGGCGGCGCGCGCGGACTCGACTGGGACCGACGCGCACCGCAGTCAACTGACGACTTCCTCAGGAACATAATGCAGGTGACGCAAAAAGGCCGCAAGCCGATAGTGTTCGACGTTAACGAGCCTTACCTGAGCCACGAGCTGGGCCAGTGGTGCGCGTTCCCCGACCTGAAAGAAACCTCGCAGTACACAGGGGCGTACAAAGCGCGCAACTTCGAGATATTCGCCGACCTGCTGAAAGACAACGGCATGGCCTCGCAGGCCGAGAAATTCCTCATGGCCAGCGGCAAGTTGCAGACCCTCGCCTATAAATACGACGTGGAGCGCAACCTCCGCACGCCCGACTACGCGGGCTTCCAGATGCTCGCTCTCAACGACTACAGCGGCCAGGGTACGGCCCTCGTGGGCGTGCTCAACGTGTTCTGGCGCGAGAAGGGCTACTGCACCGCCGCAGACTGGACGCAGTTCTGCTCGCCGATAGTGCCGCTGGCAAAGTTCCCCAAGTTCGTTTACACAAACAAAGAGACGCTTAAAGTGGACGTGGAGATGTACAACGCATACCGCGAGACGCTCCGCGACGCGCTCACCACCTACACCGTGACCGACACGAAAGGCGCGGAAGTGGCCAAGGGCCAGCTCTTCAGCGGCGACATAACCGTGGGCAAGAACCGCGCGTTAGGCACAGTCACGCTGCCCCTCGCGGCCTTCACGGAACCGTCGAAGCTGCGCCTCACCGTCAGGACTACGCCAAAGAACGACGTTGGCCAGAAGATAGAGAACAGCTGGGAGTTCTGGGTCTACCCCGCCGAGACGCAGATGCCCGAGGCCAAGGGCGTGCTCATCACCGACACGCTCGACGCCGAGGCCATCGCCACGCTTAGGAAAGGGGGCTGCGTGCTCATCACCGCCGCAGGCAAGGTGCGCTTCGGCAACGACGTGAAGCAGACCTACCTGCCGGTGTTCTGGAACACGAGCTGGTTCAAGATGCGCCCGCCGCACACCACCGGGGCGTACATCGACACCGAGCACCCGCTCTTCAGCGAGTTCCCGACTGACGACTGGACCAACCTCAACTGGTGGGAGCTGGTGAACAAGGCGCAGGTGATGAACCTCCGCGACTTTCCCGCCGCATACCAGCCGCCCGTGCAGCCCATCGACACGTGGCACATAAGCCGCAAGCTCGGCATGGTGGTCGAGGCCAACGTGTTGGGCGGCAAGCTGCTCATGACCACCATCGACATTGACAGCAACCTCGACAGCCGCCCCGTGGCGCGCCAGATGCGCAAGGCCATGCTCGACTATGTGGCGGGCGACAGCTTCCGCCCGGCCATCACGCTCGACCCGCAGGTAATCACCAACCTGTTCGAGAAGGAAGCCCCGGCGGTGAATATGTTCACCAACGACTCGCCCGACGAGCTGAAACCGAAACTCAAGTAAGGGTAGAAAGGTAAAAAAGTAGAAAGGTAAAAAGGTAAAAAAGGCTGCGCCAAGGTGTTTGGCGTGGCCTTTTTTTGTTTATGGATGTCTGCATTTAGCCTTAACGAATGAAAAAAGGAAGCGGAGAGGCAAGCGTCATCTGGTTTCTTGGCGTAATGCAATGGGGCAATGGCTTCTTATAACTACTTTGACTCCTTTGGAGTAGGAGCTTTGCTGATATCCGATTTGGGTTCAAGGGAGTTTTTGTGGCTGTGTATAGGGCTGCGTCGTGGCAACATGGCGCAGCCTTTTTGCGTTTTACAAGTTTTTGACCGGCCATTTGTCGTTCTCGCTTGGTGGTAAATAATGTTTACCGCGTGGAGGCTGTGTGCTTGCATGGCGTGGGATGCGCCCGCAAAACGGGCTTTCCTTTGGGCTGAAACAGGCCGGACGGAACGCCAAAACGGCCTGTTTGGCGAGACAAACCGACATGGAATGGCAACCGGTTGATTGCCAGGCGGTTATGTGGGCGGCTGAAACTATAGGCCGCAACATCCTTGCCTGTTGAAAAATATTTAAGGTTCCATGCTCTCCATCCGCACGCGCAGGCTTCCCGCCTGCAAGGATTTTTAATACAAATCATTTTGCCGTTAGCGAAATAACGCCTACCTTTGCAGCCTATAAACATTTAAGAACTAAACCGGAATGATGAAAAAGATACTCCTGACGGCTGTTGCCGCCATCATGACCCTGCCGTCGATGGCTCAGTATGTAGGGCCGTTCAACTCGTCATACACCGAGGAGCACAATGTGTATTACGGCTTGCGGCTCGGCTGGTCGCTGGCCACGGTCAATTCAGACGACGACATTCTCGACGGCGGCAGCGTGCGCTCGGGGCTTAACATAGGCGCCATCATTGGCTTCCAGCTTTCGCCCGCCGCCCCCGTGTATCTTGAGACGGGCCTCTTCTACACCGAGAAGGGCGGCAACGGGCGTGTGGAACTCTATGACGGCGTGACGTCAGAGAGGGTGAAGTTTACCTACGACCTGAACTATCTCGAACTGCCCATCCTTGCAAAATACAAGTACGACATCGACGGCAACTTCAGCATTCAGCCCTTTGCGGGCGGCTGGCTGGCCTGCGGTGTGGGCGGCAAGGTCAAGAACTACGGCACGAGCAAGGACAACCGCGCCGCGTATTCGTCGTTCTCGGGTGACTTCTTCAAGCGCTTCGACGGCGGACTGCGCATTGGCTGCGGCGCGGAGTACCAGATGATCTACGCCGAGATGGCCTACGACTTCGGCCTTGCCAACATCTGCCACAGCGACTTTGACACATCGCGCACGGGCTGCTTTTACTTGAATTTCGGCGTGAACTTCTGACGGCGAGGCTCTCCGTGGCTTCCTGCCGCGTGGTATGCGCAGGCTTGGAACTACGTGCCGCCGTTGCTTGACGAAAGGATACAACAAGGCCGCCGCACTCACAAACGGTTGAGTGCGGCGGCCTTTGTCATTGTTTCGCGCCGGTTACGGCCCTTGCCGGGGCTACAGTTACTCGTAGTGCGTGTCGAGGTAAGTCACGTGGGTGACGAGGTATTCCTCCACTCCGTGCTTGCCGTCGGCCCCGCCTATGCCGCTCTTCTTCACTCCGGCGTGGAATCCCTGCATTGCCTCGAAGTGCTCGCGGTTTATGTAGGTCTCGCCGAACTCCAGGCCGCGCACGACCTTGGCCGCCGTGTCGATGTCCTTGGTGAACACGGACGACGCCAGGCCGTACTCAACGTCGTTGGCCCAGGCTATCACTTGGTCGGTGTCCTCGAACTCAACGATGGGCAGCACCGGGCCGAACGTCTCCTCGTGGATGATGTCCATGTCCTGACGGCAGTCGTCGAGTAGCGTTGCGGCGTAGAAATATCCCTTGTCGCCCACGCGGTGGCCGCCGCTTATCACCTTCGCTCCCTGCCTTATGGCGTTCTCAACCTTGGCCTCCACGCTTTCAAGGGCGCGCTTCTCCACGAGCGGTCCCATGTCTACGGTGTGGTCCTTGCAGGGGTCGCCCACGCGCACTGCGTCGAACTTGCGCTTCAGTATCTCCGTGAACTCCTTCTTCACAGCCTTGTGTACGTACAGGCGCTCGGCGTTGTTGCATATCTGGCCGTTGTTGCCTATGCGGCTGTCGAGCACCCACTGGGCCGCAGCCTCGAGGTCGGCGTCGGGGAACACAATGGCCGGGGCCTTGCCGCCCAGCTCAAGCGACACCTTGGTTATGTTCGTGGCGGCGGCCTTCATGATGCTCTCGCCCGCGCCTACGCTGCCCGTCACGCTCACTATGCCTATCTTGGGGCTGCCCGCCATCTCGTTGCCAATGACGCTGCCGCGGCCGGTCACGATGTTGATGACGCCCGCAGGCAGGTCCGACTCCTCTACCACGTGGGCGAACTCCGTGCAGTTCTCAGGCGTGAGCTGCGACGGCTTGATGACTATCGTGCAGCCTGCTATGAGGGCTGCGCCTGCCTTTCGGGCTATGAGGAAGAAGGGGAAGTTCCATGGCAGTATGCCTGCCACCACGCCGATTGGGCGCTTCGTGAGGATGATTGTCTCGCCCCGGCGGTCGCTCGGGATCACTTCGCCCTCTATGTGGCGGGCGAACGAGGCCATGTAGTCGAAGTAGTCGGCCGTCACGTTCACCTCCGTCGTTGCCCAGGAGAGGGTCTTTCCCTGCTCGCGCATGATGATGTCGATGAACTGGTCTTTGCGCTTGCGTATGCCGTCGGCCATCTTGTGCAGGTACGATGCGCGCTCTATCGCAGGCGTGGCAGCCCATGCCTTCTGCGCGGCACGGGCGGCGTCGAGGGCGCGGTTCACGTCTTCCACTGTTCCTTCCGGCTGGCGGCTGATCACTTCCTCGGTGGAGGGGTTAAGCACTTCAATCCATTTGCCGGAACTGCTCTCAACGAACTCGCCGTTGATGTACATTTTGAGATCTTTCATTTTGCTTATGTTTTAGGTAGATTGTTAGCCGTTGCATCTTTCGGATGCTAGGCAAAAATACTCAAAAAAAACGAGAATGGCAGTGCCGTTCTCGTTTTTTATGATAATTTTACGGTTTCTGCCGCCTCATTCTTCGATCAGTTCCGCAAGCTGCTTTTTGTAGAGCGGGGCGTCCATGTAGCCACAGTGTACGTGGCGCAGGCGGCCCGTCCGGTCGTAGAAGCCGTATGTTGGTGCGCCGGTGCCGTGGTAGTTGTTTTCAAGTATGTGCTTCCACTGCTTCAGCGGCAGCCTGTAGTGCTCTCCCTTTAAGTCGCCCGCAAGGTATTTCCACGCATCGGTTGACGACCATGCGGTGTTGTCTATGTAAACGAACACCACGCCGCTGTCGGCCATCTTGCTGCGGATGGCCTTCGTGTCCTGGAATCCTCTTATGCAATGGCCGCATCGTGTGTGCCACATATCCACCACCACGGCCTTGCCGCGATAGCGCGCCACGATGGAGTCGAGCAGCAGCGAGTCGGGTTCGGCGGGCGTCTGTCGCAGCATGGCCATGGCCCTGCGCTCGCGGTCGGCCTTTTCGCGGAGCTGTAAATCGTTTTCCGCCTCCAGGTATTCGCGGTAGCTGGCAGGCAGCGAGTCCATCGCCAAGCGGTCGGCGGCGGTAAGGGCGGTGTGTTCCCACGTTATCTTGCGGAATAGCTCCTGTGCTTTTTTGCCTCTGAAGTATGGTCCTTTGGCAGCCCCGAAAGCATTTATGAGCATACTGTCGGGGTGATCTCCTATTTCAAAAGAGTAATCTTTTGAGAACAATGCCTTTGGATTGTTGAGCGATTTTAGTGCGCCGCAGCTTTTTATTTGGGTGCGCATGGAGTCTTGCAGGCCGTAGTAGAATTCCTGGGTGTCTTCTTCCCGGCTCATCACTCCCTTGTTGAGGCGGGCGTTTCTGAGCGCGGCCGTACCCATGAAGAGGTTGGAGAGCAGGTCTATGTCGTTGCTCATCGCTTCCACTTCGCGCGTGGCGCGGCTCACAGGCAGCCTGCCCCACCGCCCGGAGCGTTCGCGGTGCAGGTTCTCCACGTGCTCGACGTATTGCTCTGCGCTCCAGTGTTCGATGCCTTCCTGATCCCAATGACTCCACCAAGGGTTGGGGTTGTCCGTCAGTTCCTGCGCCAGCAGGGCGTGGGGGCCGGTGAAATAGGCTATCGGGCCATGGCTACGGTCGCCTTTGTGCAGTTCAGAGCCGCGGCGGCAAAGTTCGCGCAGGCTCACGTAAATGTCGGTGGTGCGGCCTGCTTCGGCGTAGCAGATGATGTCGTATGGCCACGGGCTGACGCTGAACACAAGCGGCGTGGTGGCGGCCACGGGCAGGCTGACAGTGCAGCAGCCCGCGCTGTCAATGTCGGCAGGCTGCAACACCGATACGTTTGGCAGGAAGATGCCAAGTTGTTTCCACTTGACGCTGATGCCGTCCATGGCAGGCTGGTATTCGAGCAGGTGGACGTTTACCGTCGCCGTGCCATACTTGAACGTTGGGGCAGGCAGGGGCGAAGTTGTGTCGGCTGCCAGCTCGCCCACGCCTTTGGGCAGGGCGAGCGGCGGCAGTTGGCCGTCGAGCCGTATGCCGGCGATGGTCTTGCCGCGCCCGGCGGGCTTGGCTGTCTCGCTGAGCGTCACTTCGCGCGTGCCTTCGGCCACCGGGCTGAACACGAGGCTCAGCCGCAATTGCCCCGATTCCGACAGCCGCACTTTCTTGCCCGGCTCTATGCCGTAGGCCCGCAGCAGTGGGTACGAGTGTCCGCCTGTGGCGGTAATTGCGGTTGTCTGGGCGATGGAAAAGCGTTCTTTCGGCCTGCCGGTGTAAAGGATGGCCACGGTTGTGGCTGTGTCGGAGAGCGCGATGCTCTCCACTTCCAACCCCTCGGTGCTGTTCCACACGTACTGCGGGCGGTCGATTGTGCGCGCCCCGGCCATGGCCGAAGCCGCGCAGAGCACTGCCATGAGCGTGAGCAGGCTGCGAATAGGCTTTGTTTTCATCATTGTAGCTTTTGTCTTAGGTTCCTTAAATGAATCATGCCGGCGGCAGCACCGCCGGCATGATGTCCTCTTTGCTGCCGTATGGAGGCTCAGCACTTGTGGGTCATGATGTCGAGCACCATGTTGTCGGTGCTTGCCATGGCGTCGGCCCCGATGGAAGTCAGGTTGTGTATGCTGCGGTCAACGTCGTCGTCGATGATGCCCTCGGCGCTGCTCACGCATTTGCCCTCCATCGACAGCAGGGCAGAGAGTATGGCCGTGGACACGCCGGAGGAAATCTTCAGCGAGCAGCTCGGCTTCGCCCCGTCGCATATCATGCCCGTTATGTTGGCTATCATGTTCTTCACGGCGTGGCAAACGTGCTCGTAGTTGCCGCCCATGAGGTAGGTTATGCCGCAGCTGCTGCCTATCGATGCCACCACGCAGCCGCAGAGAGCCGACAGCTTGCCGAGGCTCTGTTTTATGTAGATGGCCGTAAGGTGGCTCAATGTCAGCGCGCGTATCAGCTCCTCCTCGGTGTTCTCGTTCTCCTGCGCGTACACCGCCACGGGGTTGGTGGCGCAGATTCCCTGGTTGCCGCTGCCGCTGTTGCTCATCACCGGAATCATGGCTCCGCCCATGCGGGCGTCGCACGCAGAGGCGGTGCGGGCCAGAATCTTCGAGAAAATGCTCTTGCCGAAGATGCCCTGGCTCAGCGGGCGGTCGATGGTCTTGCCGAGGTTGTGGCCGTAGTTGCCCTTTATGGCCTCGTGGGCGGCGCGCATATTGTAGTCCTTGGTCTCGGTGATGAAGCTGATTTCGTCCACGGGCGCGGTGGTGGCGAAGTCATATACAAGGCGCATATTGAGCATGATGTCGTCCTCTTCCTCACCCGCTGCGTTCTTTGGGCGGTTGTCGAAGAGGGCCTCGCCGTCCTTCTCGGCATACACGAACGTAGTGTGTCCGCCCGCGATGACGGCGGTCGCCTCGCTGCCTCCGGCCTTGCAGCATACCTCTATATACAGTTTCTCGGTGACGCCCTGCTTGAGCTTGATGTCGATGTGCTTCCCGGCGATGTATGCCTTGCCCTCTTCAAGGGCCTCGGGTGTGAGGTCTTTGAGCACTTCGAGCTTGTAGTCGCTCTTGCCTATGAGCGCGCCGAGGGCTATGGCTATGGGCAGTCCGATCATGCCCGTGCCGGGAATGCCCACGCCCATGGCGTTTTTCAGTATGTTGGCGCTAAGCAACACGCTTATCTCCTCGGGCCTGCGGCCCAGTGTCTCGGCGGCCTTTGCCGTGCAGAGTGCCACGGCCATAGGCTCGGTGCAGCCGATGGCAGGCACCACTTCTTTGCGCATGAGCCTTACGATGCGGCTCCTTGTCTCTTTCTCCAGCATGGTGCGTCAGCGCTTTGAGTAGTTGTCAAGGCCCTTTTGCAGGAAGTCTATGTACTCCTGCAGGTTCTCGTCGTATGACCGGCTGCCGTTGAGCGGCTTGCCATCGTTGTCGAGCAGCACATAGAAAGGCTGCGTGTTGGCACCCACCTTGGTGCGCTGCAGGTAGCTCCACTTGTCGCCCACGGTGCGCAGCGTGCGCGTCTGTCCGTTCTCTTCCACCTGCATAGGCTCCGGCAGCGGTGTCTTGTCGTCGACGTATAGCGAGATCAGCACGTAGTCGTTGTTCAGTATGTCGGCCACTTTCGGGTCGGTCCAGACGGCGGCCTCCATCTTCCGGCAGTTCACGCAGCCGAAACCGGTGAAGTCTACCATCACGGGCTTGCCCTCGGCGCGTGCTGCCGCCATGCCCTCGTCGTAGTCAGTGTACTTAGCTTCCACCGACATCTCGTGCAGGTTGAAGTCTTGCGTGTTCACTGGCGGGGCGAAGGCGCTTATGGCCTTGAGCGGTGCGCCCCAGAGGCCCGGCACCATGTATATGGCGAAAGCCAGCGAAATCATGGCCAGGAAGAACTGCGGCACGTTGGTGCGGCGGTCGTCATCGTCGTGCGGGAACTTTATCCACCCCAGCAGGTAGATGCCCATGAGGCCGAAAATCACTATCCACAGCGCAACGAACACCTCGCGGTCGAGTATGTGCCAGCCGTAGGCCAGGTCGGCCACCGACAGGAACTTCAGTGCGAAGGCAAGCTCGATGAAGCCCAGCACCACCTTCACCACGTTCATCCACCCGCCCGACTTGGGCGCCGACTTCAAGAGGCTGGGGAACATGGCGAACAGCGTGAACGGTATGGCCAGCGCGATGGCGAAGCCGAGCATGCCCAGCGTGGGGCCTACTATGCTGCCCTGCGTTGACACGGCCACGAGCAGGAAGCCTATGATGGGGCCGGTGCACGAGAACGATACGAGCGTGAGCGTGAACGCCATGAGGAAGATGCTGAGCAGTCCGCTGGTGTTCTCCGACTTCTGGTCTATCTTGTTGCTCCACGACGAGGGCAGCGTTATCTCGAACGCGCCGAAGAACGACGCTGCAAACACTACCAGCAGCAGGCAGAAGAAGATGTTGAACACGGCGTTGGTTGACAGCGCGTTGAGCGCGCTCGCGCCGAAGAGCAGCGTGACGACGAGCCCCAGCAGCACGTAGATGACCACAATCGAGATGCCGTATGTCACAGCCTCGCGTATGGCCTTGGCGCGGTCTTTGTTGCGTTTCAGGAAGAAGCTCACTGTCATCGGGATGATGGGCCACACGCAGGGGGTGAGCAATGCGAGGAAACCGCCCACGAGTCCGGCCAGGAGAAGATGTAGAGCAGCGAGCTGTTCTGCGTGCTCTCGTCGAAGGTTAAGCTCGTCTATCACCGGCTCCCAGAGCGACTTGTCTCCTGCCGCCGCCACTGCCGGGGCGGCCTTGGCTGTGTCTGCCTTGGCCGTGTCTGCCTGTGCGGCAGCATCTTCGGCCTTCGCCTCGGGCTTTTCTTCGGCCTTATCTTCAGTCTTTTCGGCCTTGGCGGCAGCCACTGAGGGCGACTTGCCCGCCTTCACGAGCGCCACTTGCGACGGCGGCAGGCACATCTCGTCGTTGCACGCGCCGTACTCCAGGTAGCAGTCTATGTCGTAGTTGGGCTTTGTGAAGCGTATTTTCTGCACGAACGTGGCACTGCCCTCAAAGAAGCGCAGCTCCATGCCGAACATATTGTCAAACTGCTTGACTTCCTTTCCCCTCGGCTGGAGCTTGCCAACGGTCTCGGCACCGTCCATTTTGTTGACATTGAACGAGGCGGATATAGGCCCGTCGCTGCCCAACTCGGTGGAGTAGAGGTGCCACCCTTTGTCAATCTTTGCCGAAAACACAATCTCGGCTTCGTCACCGCCGAGCATTTTGAGCTGCGACGTGAAGTGTACAGGGTCTACCATCTGCGCCTTCACGGCGATGGCCAGGCCCAGCACAACCATCAGTGATAAGAGTTTCTTCATTTCTAAGCTGTCGTTTTTTTCGGTGCAAAATTAATAAAAATACTGCCAATAAATTGCAACGGTAGGTTATTTATTATATTTTTGCAGTATGAAGTCGGCCTTGGCGCGCGGCAGATGCTGCCGGCCGGGGGCAAGGGGTGCCATGGATAGGGGCGGCCCGTTGCGTTTTGGCCGCTTGTTTTGTAAAACAATGCTACTTCCCGGATGACTTGACGTAACGGCTTGGCTTACAGTGGGTTGCGCTTCAGTATGTTCCGCTGTGCGAAACGGCCTGTTTTCAAGGCCCAGACAAGCCGTTTCGCGGCCCGTGGAGGCCCGTTTCGGCGCGCAATGTAGCCCTGTGGCCTGGCGGAAACAATCTTTGTCAAGATAAAATACCACTTGCCGCTGTGGCCGGTTAGTATAAATTGATGACGATAAAAGTATTATGCATTTGAGCTTTGCGGACTGTCATGCCGGTTGTCTGTGCCGCCATGGCGCAGTAGTGTTGCTGCTGGCGGTTCTCTTTGTTATGCCGCTTGCATTGCGCGCAGGCGGCGCCACGTTCTACACGCTCAACACTGCCAACGGGCTGAGCGCCAACAGCGTGTTGCAGATGGTTCAGCTGCCCGACGGGCGCATAGCCGTCTACACCGGCCACGCCGTCGATGTGTACGACGGGCAGCGGTTTACCTCGGCAGCCGTGGGCGACACAGGCTGGCTGGAACTGCCTGCATATACCGGGCATACACATCTTTATATTGATGACCACGACAACCTGTGGGTAAAAGAGCACCGGCGCATGGCCTGTGTAGACCTGCGACGTATGCGGCAGCGGCCGTTGGAGGCCGTTGGCCTGTGGCGCGGCGTGGCCGATTTCTATGTCGATTCACGCCGCAGGGCCTGGCTCGTGAGGGGCGACAGCGTGCTGAGTGCCGGCGGCGGCCATGCCCTCATTATGCCGCGCGAAGCCGGGCGGCTGCAAGACATTGAGGCGTTGGGAGGTCGAATCTGTGCCTTTTTTGACACAGGGCAGTTGGCCTTGTATGGCGAAGATGGCAAAGTTGATTACAAAGGAAGTCCGTTCGCGGGTGACACATGGCGCGTTTACAGCCGTACTTCGCTTGTGGCAGCGAGCGGCGACAGCCTGTTGTACCAGGTGCGCATGGGCAGCTCAGGCTCCGTGTTGCTGGCATTCAGCCTTGTGCGAAAGGCGTGGCGTACACTGTTGCGCACCCCCTATTCGCTGCATACACTGACCGTCACTGCCTCAGGCGCGCTCTATGCCACCTGCCCGCAGGGCTACTTGCGCATAGACCCCGTCACGGGCAAGGCTCATAGCCACCCCCAACTGCGCCTGCCCGACGGCACCATGCTCTCTGCCGGCATCAACACCGTCTGCCTCGACCGCGAGGGCGGGCTGTGGCTTGGCACGTATGACCAGGGCCTGCTCTACACGTCGCCCCTCAGCGGGCTTTTCGACACGCAGCCGATAGACATCCGCGTCAGCCCAATACTGGCCTCGGTCTACCTTAACGGCGAGGCTTTGCAGACCGGCAGGGAATATGGCGGGCGCGTACTCATGGACGTAACGCCGCCATACATCGAGCGGATGACCCTCGCCCACGACCAGAATTCCATAGCCTTCCGTTTCTCCACCATGAACTATGTGCGCCCGCGCAGCACGTGCTACCGCTACCGCTTCTCCGCCACGGGCGGCGAGTGGCACACCGTAACCGCCGACACTGACGGTTCGCCAGTGGACGACCGCGGCTCGCTCTACCTGCCTTTCGTGGGCCTGCAGCCCGGCGACTATGTGCTGGAGGTAATGGCATCGACCAACCCGGAGGCGTGGGGCGGGGCCGACGTGCGCCGCGTCGAGTTCATGATTCTGCCGCCCTGGTGGGCCACCCCGTGGGCCTATGCCGCCTATGCCGTGCTTGCGGCCTTGCTGCTGTGGCTGGCTTTTGCGCTCTACGGGCGCCACGTGAGGCGCAAGGCATCCCTGCGCACGCGCGAGGAAGAACTGATGCAGCGCGTGAAGACGCTCACCGAGCGGCTTAACGCATACGAGGGCGACGGGCGAGTAGTGCTGGGCGAGACCACGGGCGACGGCGGCCGAGGCCAGCAACTGTCGCCTGCGGAGGCCGAGTTCGTGAGCCGTGTCACTGCACTGGTGAGGCAGAACATGGCCAACCAGGGCTACACCGTGGAGCAGCTTGCCCGCGACCTGTGCATGGAGCGCACAGGACTGTACCGCAAACTGACCGCCCTGCTCGACAAGTCACCCGTGGCTTTCATGCGCAGCATACGCCTTCAGCGGGCTGCTGAGATGCTGGCCAGGGGCGGGCGGAGCGTGGCTGAGGTGGCCGAGGCAACGGGATTCGGCTCGCCGGGCTACTTCAGCAAATGCTTCCAGGCCGAATATGGTTGTCGCCCATCAGACTACCTGCAGGCCGAAAACGGGCGGAAAGGCTGACATTCAGCCGTCTTTTCAACATTTGCGCACATACAATCAACAATCGTTTGCCTGTGCTTGCGGCGCAAATACTTAACTTTGCATCCGTAAAACCAGTGTTACACAGACAAACAAAGACATCATTATGAGAATCATCAGGAGCATCATTGCGGTGGCCTTTGCCACCTGCTTTGCCGCCACGGCAGCCGCAGGGCCTGCCACCCGCACCCAGCGTGGACTCGACTTCGAGGCGCAGGGGCTGAAAGTGAAGGTGGAGTTCTACTCCGACAACATCGTGAGGGTATATAAAGAACCTGCCGGCAAGCCATATAATAAGGTGAGCATACCCGTCATCATGCAGCCGGAGGCAGTGAGCCTGACCTACGGCGGCAGCGGAACGACAACGACCATGGCCACCGGCAAGGTGACCGTGAGCGTCAACACCGAGACGGGCGGCATAGCCTTCGCCGACGCAAAGGGCAACCAGATGCTGCGCGACAAGGACTACGGCACGCAGTTCACGCCGCGCGACGATGCCGGCCGGCCGTCGTTCGAGGTGCGCCAGGCATTCCTGCTCGATACTGCCGAGGTCATTTACGGCCTCGGACAGCAGCAGACGGGCCTCGTGTCGCAGCGCAATCAGCGCCTGCTGCTGCGCAACCAGAACATGAGCATCTGCATTCCCTTTGTGCATTCGGCCAAGGGCTACGGCCTCTACTGGGACAACTACTCGCCGACTGTGTTCACGGACAACCCGCAGGAGATGTCGTTCACGTCGGAAGTGGGCGACTGCGCCGACTATTACTTCATCTATGGCGGCACGGCCGACGGCGTGATTGCGGGCGTGAGGCAGCTCACGGGCCAGGCACCGATGTACCCGCTCTGGACGCTCGGCTTCTGGCAGAGCCGCGAACGCTACAAAAGCCCCGACGAGCTTTGCGGCGTGGTTGACAAGTACCGCGAGCTGCAGGTGCCGCTCGACGGCATCATACAGGACTGGCAGTACTGGGGATGCGACTCAAACTGGAACTCGATGAAGTTCCAGAACCCGCGCTATGTCAACAAGATTGGCGACCCGGAGTATATGCGCTTCCTGCCAAAGGGCGAAGACCCGAAGGCCCTGCAGGCCGAACCGCGCATAAAAAGTCCCAAGGAGATGGTAGACTACGTGCACAGCCGCAACGCCCACATAATGATTTCAGTGTGGGCCTCGTTCGGCCCGTGGACGGATATGTACCACAAGATGGACAGCATAGGCGCGCTCTATGACTTCGAGACGTGGCCGCGCAAGGCCGGGGTGAAGCCCTACGACCCGTTCAACCCCGCGGCCCGCGACCTGTACTGGGCCGAAATGAAGCGCAACATCTTCGACCTGGGCATGGATGCGTGGTGGCTTGACTCCACGGAGCCTGACCACTTTGACATAAAAGACAGCGACTTTGACGTCAAGACCTACCTGGGCAGCTTCCGCAGCGTGCATAACGCCTTCCCGCTTGTTACTAACCGCGGCGTGTACGAGCACCAGCGGCAGGCCACGAGCGACAAGCGGGTGTTCCTGCTCACGCGTTCGTCGTTCCTGGGGCAGCAGCACTACGCCTCCCACTCGTGGAGCGGCGACGTCACTTCCACCTGGGACAACATGCGCCGCCAGCTCGCCGCCGGGCTGAACTACAGCCTCTGCGGCATACCCTACTGGGGAACGGACCTCGGCGGCTTCTTCGCCAGCCGCTACCGCGACGCCATCAAGAACGTGGCATACCACGAACTGCACGTGCGCTGGTACGAGTGGGGAGCCTTCCAGCCCATCATGCGCTCCCACAACTCAAGCCCCGTGGCCGTTGAGATATACCAGTTTGGCGAGAAGGGCTACTGGGCCTACGACGCGCTGGAGAAGTACACGCACCTGCGCTACCGCCTGCTGCCCTACCTGTACAGCACCACTTGGGAGGTGACGAGCCGCAGCGGAAGCATCATGCGCCCGCTCGTGATGGACTTCGCCGCCGACAAGCGCGTGCTCAACCTCGGCACGGAGTATATGTTCGGGCGCAGCTTCCTCGTGCGCCCCGTGATGGATTCGCTCTACACGTGGCAGGACAGCCGCCGCTACGGCCACATGAAGGACATGGGCAAGGCGGCATCCGTGGATGTCTACCTGCCCGAGGGCGCCGACTGGTTCGACTTCTGGACAGGCAAGAAGCACAAGGGCGGGCAGACCATCATGCGCGAGGTGCCTATCGACATCATGCCAGTCTACGTGCGTGCAGGCTCCATCGTGCCTTACGGCCCGCGCGTGCAGTGGGCCGAGCAGGAGCGTTGGGACAACCTTGAGGTGCGCGTCTATCCGGGCGCCGACGCCACGTTCACGCTCTACGAAGACGAGAACGACAACTACAACTACGAGAAGGGCGCATACACCACCATCGAGTTCAGCTGGGACGACAGCTCGCGCACACTCACCATCGGCCAGCGCAACGGCAAGTTCAAGGGCATGATGAAGTCGCGCAAGTTCAACGTCGTGCTCGTGGGCGAGGGCACTCCCGCCGGCGACGTGGCCGCCCGTGGCAAGAGCGTGAGGTATTCGGGAAAGCCCGTGACGGTGAAACTCTGAGAAGCCCCTCTCCCGTCTCCCCTGTGGGGAGAGGCCGCCGACCCGCACGCCCTGCATAAATATGCTTCGGCGGGAGTCACTCCGGCGGGCGGTTCTGCCGCCCCACAATGGCCGCCAAGGCCATACCGGAAAGCGGCGGAGACCTACCGGTTTTCCAAAACAGGCCGTTTTGTGTTGCGAAACGGGTCGTTTTGCAAGCCAAAACGGCCTGTTTCAGGCTTCAAAACGGCCTGTTTTGCAACGCATTGGCTATCAAGCGGTTACGTCAAACGGCATTTTCAGCCCGCCAAAGGGCTTTTAGTGGCCTCCTGCCAGAAGCCGCCTTGCGCCGCAAAGTCTGGATATATGCAGCCCGAATCTTATATTTATGCGCTTCGGCACCGGGCTGAACGGTGTCTTTAAGGCACCCTACCGCCTTACAAAAGAATGGCGTGCGTGATACATTTTCGACACGCCCGATGCCTGTTTCCAATATTTTATATCTATATTTGTACCCACATTAAAATTTACCCAATAACTTGTCAACACTTTTATGAAAAGAAAGCTATTCACGACGCTGTGCGCCCTGGCACTTGTGGCGGGCAATGGCGCCAAGGCGCAATACAGCGTCTACGGGCTTGCCTGCGAGGGGCAGGCCGACCCGTTGGGCATCGACGCGCAGCAGCCGCACTTCGGCTGGAAGCTGCAGGCACAGGAGCGCGGCACGGAGCAGGCCGCCTACCAGGTGGTCGTGGCCGACTCGGAGGAGCGGCTTGCCGCAGGCGAGGGCAACGTGTGGAACAGCGGGCGCGTAAGCTCGGCCAACTCCGTCACCGTAGACTACGGCGGCAAGCCGCTGAAGCCAGCCACCACGTACTACTGGCGCGTGCAGTCGTGGAGCCGGCAGGGCGAAAGCTCCGGCTGGAGCCGTGTGGCGCGCTTCACCACGGGGCTGCCCACCGAGGCCGACTGGGCCGGAAGCCGCTGGATAGCCATGGAGAATGACGGGCGCAAGGTGCTGCCCGGCATACACTCGCCACTCGTAAAACGCGCCTTGGGCGACGAAAAGACGGGTATGTACCGCCTGCCGATGATGCGCCGCGTGGTGCGTGTGAAGAAGCCCGTAAGCCAGGCCCTGGCCTTCGTCTGCGGCCTGGGGCAGTTTGATATGTTCGTAAACGGCAGCAAGGCCGGCGACCATTTCCTCGACCCGGGGTGGACGCAATACGCAAAGGAAGCCCTCTACGTCACGTTCGACCTTACCGACAGCCTGCGCGTGGGCGACAACGTGGTGGGCGTGATGCTCGGGGGCGGCTTCTACAACATACCGCGCGAGCGATACTTCAAGCTGCTGCAGTCGTATGGCGCGCCCAAGATGAGGCTGAAGCTCGTGATACGCTATGAGGACGGGAGCGAGGAGACGGTGGTCAGCGACAAGTCGTGGCGCGTGGCCGAAAGCCCGGTGACATACTCAAGCATATACGGCGGCGAGGACTACGACGCCACGCGCGAGCAGCCCGGATGGTGCTCCGACGCCGCGTTCGACGACAGCCGCTGGGCCAAGGCCGTGGAGGTGGAGCAGCCCATAAGGCTGGTGTCGCAGGCAGGCAGCGCAGTGGCCGTGCGCGACGTGCTGCCCGCGCAGCGGCGGTTCAAGAGCAGCGAGGGCCGCTGGGTGTACGACCTGGGGCAGAACTTCGCCGGCATCGTGCGCCTTAAGGTGCGCAGCGCCAAGAGCGCCAAGGTAATATTGCGCCCCGGCGAGCTGCTCGGCAGGGGCAACGCCGTCACCCAGCGCGGCATAGGCGGGCCGTTTTACTTTGCCTACACCACGCGCGGCGACAGCACGGTGGAGCAGTGGCAGCCGCAGTTCACCTACTACGGCTTCCGCTACGTGCAGGTGGAAGGGGCCGTGCCTGCGGGCGAGGACAACCCGGAGGGGCTGCCGGAGATTGTCGCCATCGAGGGATTGCACACATGCAACAACGCCGCCGAGGCGGGAACGTTTGCCTGCTCGAAGCCGCTCTTCAACCAGACGTACAACCTGATAGACTGGGCCATGCGCAGCAACATGGCGAGCCTGCTCACCGACTGCCCCCACAGAGAAAAGCTTGGCTGGCAGGAGCAGAGCCACTTGATGCAGTACTCCATGCAGTACCGCTTCGACATGAGGGCCATCTACGCCGACCTGATGGACAACATGGCCGCCTCGCAGCTCGACAATGGCTGCATACCCACCATCGCGCCGGAATATGTGCGCTTTGAGGACGGCTTCGAGGACACGCCGGAGTGGGGCAGCGCGTTCATCATCTGCCCGTGGTACTTCTACAAGTGGTATGGCGACCGCAGCCTCATAGAGCGCCACTACCCGGCCATGCAGCGTTACCTGGACTACCTCACGAGCCGCAGCGACGGCCACATAGTGGCCTACGGGCTTGGCGACTGGTTTGACATAGGGCCAAAGAAGCCCGGCAAGGCGCAGCTCACGAGCAACGCCCTGACAGCAACGGCCATCTACTATTACGACACAAAGCTCATGGCCGACATGGCCCGACTGCTCGGCAAGGATGCCGACGCGCAGCGGTATGCCGCCCTCGCTGCCGAAATACGCGCGGTGTACAACGCGAAGTTCTTAAACAAGGCCGACTCCACATACGAGCGCAACAGCCAGACGGCGAGCGGCATGAGCCTCTGCCTCGGGCTGGTGGAGCCGGGAATGCGGAGCAAGGTCGAGCGAAACCTTGCGGCAGACATCGCCGGGCGCGACTACGCGCTGACCGCTGGCGACGTGGGCTACCGCTACGTGGTGCAGGCATTGCAGGCCGCCGGGATGGGCGAGACCATCTTCAGGATGAACAGCAAGTACGACGTGCCGGGCTACGGCTGGCAGCTCGCCCACGGGGCAACGGCGCTCACGGAATCGTGGCAGGCATACAACGACGTGTCGAACAACCACCTCATGCTCGGCCACCTGATGGAGTGGTTCTTCGGCGGGCTGGGCGGCATAAGGCAAAGCGAGGAGTCCGTGGCCTTCAGCGACATCATCATTGACCCGCAGGAGGCGGGCGACGTGACCTGGGCCACCACCGCCTACGAGAGCGTGCGCGGCAGGATAGAGTGCAGCTGGAAGCGCAGCGGCGGGCGGTACACCCTGCGCGTGGCGATACCGGCGGGCTGCCGGGCCACCGTTACGCTGCCCACGGCCGACCCGGGCAGCATAACCGAGTATGGGCGCGCCGTCAGCGGGCGGCAGGACATACGCCCTGTTGACGCCGCAGGCGGCAAGAGCCGCTGGGCCATTGGGTCGGGCGAATACCTCTTCGAGGTGGAGACAAATTAAGGAAAACGTGCGCCGCCAAATGGCGGTATGCAACGGACAGGCAACACCAACTTTCATTACTCAATCAAAAAGGCCGCAGCCACTGGTCAATGCCAGTGCTACGGCCTTCAAGTTTTTCAATGGCAGGCAACGCCCACCGTCAGATGTCGAGCACAAGCTCTACGGGGCAGTGGTCGCTCCCGTAGATTTCGGTGTGTATGTTGGCTTCCCTCACACTGCCGTTGAGCCGCTCGGAGGTGACGAAGTAGTCGATGCGCCAGCCGGCGTTCTTCTCCCTTGCCTTGAAGCGGTACGACCACCAGGAGTAAGTTACCTCGTCTGGGTGCAGCAGGCGGAACGTGTCGGTGAAGCCTGCGGCAAGGAGTTGGGTGAATTTCTGGCGTTCCTCGTCGGTGAAGCCGGCGTTGCGGCGGTTCGTCTTCGGGTTCTTGAGGTCTATTTCCTCGTGTGCCACGTTCATGTCTCCGCACACTATGACAGGCTTGCTTGCGTCGAGTCGGCGCAGGTAAGCCTGGAAGTCGTCTTCCCACTTCATGCGGTAGTCGAGTCGGCGCAGGCCGTCCTGCGAGTTTGGGGTGTAGACGTTGACGAGGTAGAAGCCGTCGGTTTCGAGCGTGATGGTGCGCCCCTCGTGGTCGTGCTCGTCGATGCCGATGCCGTAGGCTACCGACAGCGGCTTGCGCCGGGTGAAGATTGCCGTGCCCGAGTAGCCTTTCTTGTCGGCGTAGTTCCAGTATGATTCATATCCGTCGAAGCTCAGGTCGAGCTGCCCTTGCTGCATCTTGGTCTCCTGCAGGCAGAAGAAGTCGGCGTCGAGCTGTCGGAACGAGTCGCTGAAGCCCTTGCCCTGGCAGGCCCTGAGGCCGTTTACGTTCCATGAAATGAGTCTTGTCATAGCGGTGTGTCGTTTGTCTTTTGTGCCGCAGGCAGGCAAGCCGTGCCTGCGCCTGGGTTGTAATGTAATGTAAGGCGGCGGCCCTGCCGATGCAAGGTCGCCGCCGAGGTATTCGCGGTTTGATTTGTTCAGAACTTGGCCATCTTTATGGCATCTATGGCGCATTCGTCGCCCTTGTTGCCGAGCCGTCCGCCGCTACGGTCTTTGGCCTGTTGCAGGTTTTCGGTGGTGAGCAGGCCGAAGATGATGGGTATCTCGCTTGTGGTGTTGAGGTGGGCGATGCCGTAGGTTACTCCCTGGCAGATGTAGTCGAAGTGCGGGGTCTCGCCGCGTATCACGCAGCCGAGTATGATTACCGCGTCGTAGTTGCCGTTGAGCGACATCTGCCTTGCGCCGTATACAAGCTCGAAGCTGCCCGGTACGGTCTTTACGTGGATGTTCTCAGGCAGTGCGCCGTGCTTCTCGAGCGTGTCGACAGCCCCTTTGAGCAGGGCGCCTGTTATCTCCTTGTTCCACTCGGCCACCACTATGCCGAAGCACATGTTGCTGGCGTCGGGCACTTTCTCGGTGTCGTAGTCCGACAGGTTGTGCAGAGCTGTTGCCATGGTTATTCTGCTGAGGCGCGTTCTATGTACTTGTCGATGGTCTGGTACTGCATGGAGTTGAAGTATTTCTGCTTCACTTCTTCGTACAGTTTCAGTGCCTCGGCCTTCTTGCCCTGGCTTTCCAGTATCTCGCCGGCCTGTATGAGGAATGTCGGCGAGAGGCTGTTGTTGTCGGCGTTGCGTGCGGCCTTGGTGAGTGTCTCAACGGCCTTGTCGAGCTGCTTGAGGTGGGCGTATGCGTTGCCCAGCGCTGCGAGGGCGGCAGGGCTGATCATCTGGTCGTCCTGCTGGTCGAACTTCTCGAGGTAGCTTGCCGCTTCCTGCCACTTGCCCATCTGCGCGTAGCACAGTCCGGCGTAGAGGTTGGCAAGGTTGCCTGCGTCGGTGCTGCTGTAGTCGGCTGCTATGCTGATGAAGCCGGCGTAGCCTATGCTGTCGCCGTTGAGCGCTTTTTCATATTCTTCCATGCCGAAGTACTCCTGGCCTTTTGACAGGGCGGTGCTGGCCTTTGCGGCGCGCGGCTCTGCCACGTAGTTGTTGTATACTATCACTCCGGCAATGATTACTATCACTGCTACCACGCCGATGATGATGGCTTTCTTGTATTTGCCGAAGAAAGTCTCTGTGATGTTGACTGCGCTCAATGCGTTCTGAGCGTCGTTCTGGTTTTTAGTGCTTGCCATTATTTTGTTGTTTTTAATTCAATTTAAATTGCGCGGCAAAATTACGGAATTTATTGCAGATACTGAAATTTATCGTTCACTTTTTTCGTCTATGACTGATAAAAGGCGTAACTTTGCAGTTAAAATGCAAGGAGAGGACGCATGATTCTTAAAAAACTTTCCATACTGAATTACAAGAACATACGGGCGGCCGAGCTGAGCCTTTCGCCTGGCATAAACTGTCTCATCGGGCCGAACGGCGCAGGCAAGACGAATGTCATCGACGCGGTGCACTACCTGTCGTTCTGCCGCAGCGCGCAGTGTGCCGTCGACTCGCAGGTGATGCGCCATGGCGAGGCGTTCTTCATGCTCGAAGGCACCTACCTGACTGACGGCGGCGAGCCGCTGGCGGTGTACTGTGGCATGAAGCGCGGCTCGAAGAAGCACTTCAAGCGCGACGGCAAGGAGTACCGCCGCCTGTCGGAGCACATAGGGTTGGTGCCGCTCGTGTCGGTGTCGCCCGACGACTCGCTGCTCATCAGCGGCGGGAGCGAGGAGCGCCGCCGCCTCATGGACATCGTCATCTCGCAGTACGACCGTGCTTACATCGATGCGCTCGGCCGCTATGCCAAGGCCCTGGCGCAGCGCAACGCCATGCTCCGCGCCGAGGCCGAGCCCGACCCTGAGCTGATGGGCATTCTCGAAGAGCAGATGGCCGCCGAGGGCGAGGCCATATTCGCCAGGCGCGACGCCTTCGTGGGCGAGCTGGAACCGGTGTTCCGCCGCTTCTACGACGACATCTCTTCGGGGCGCGAGGACGTGGGCCTGACCTACGAGTCGCACTGCAGGCGCGGCCCACTGCTCGACGTGATACGCCGCGACAGGGCGAAGGACCGTGTGGTGGGCTACTCGCTGCACGGCGTACACCGCGACGACCTCACCTTTACCCTTGCCGGCCACCCCATGAAGCGAGAGGGAAGCCAGGGCCAGAGCAAGACTTTCGCCATAGCGCTGAAGCTGGCCCAGTTTGATTTCCTGCGCCGCACGCCATCGCACCCAACTCCCTTGCTGCTGCTCGACGACATTTTCGACAAGCTCGACGCCGCCCGCGTGGAGCGCATCGTGGCCATTGTCTCGGGCGAGGGCTTCGGCCAGATATTCATAACCGACACCAACCGCGAGCACCTTGACCGCATATTGCGCCTCGGCTCGCACGACTTCAAGATATTCCGGGTAAGCGACGGGGAGATAAAGGAGGTGGAAGATGTTTAAGCGCGACGTGCAATCAATACGCGACCTCGTCATGCGCAACCTGCGGCAGCAGGGGCTTGAGACGCCGTTGTTGCAGAAGCGGCTCGTGGAGTCGTGGCCCGCTGTGGCCGGCCCGGCCATTGCCCGCTACACGCTCAACGCCTACATAATGAACCAGACGCTATATGTGCGGCTGTCGAGCCCGGCGCTCAGGGCCGACCTGAGCATGAGGCGGAGCTACTTCGTGCAGCTGCTCAACTCACGCGTGGGCAGCCAGGTCATCGTGGACATACGCTTCTGCTGAGAGCGTCGGCTCACAGCTGCATGCTGAAGCTGTGCCATTCGTATGGTATCTCGTGCGAGATGCCCGCGAGGCTGTCCAGCATAGAGGGGGTGATGGCTCTCGCGGTGAAAGTCGTGTCGGTGGCCGGCGAGCCTTCAACGTATCTTTTTATCCTGCAGCTTATTCGTTCGTCGCGCTCGCAGTCGAGCACTTTCGTGAAGTCGGCATGGCACCATACCCCGCTGCCATTGTAGGCAGCGTTGTGGGCATCGCCTGCCGCTTTTTTGTTGAAAAAACTTACTGAAAGGCATTGTCTGTCGCATCTGCCTGATGCACAGTGCGTTGCAGGATGTTTGACCCTGCGGTTCCAAACGGCCTGCATCGAGGCGTGATACGGGCCGTTTGGCACATCAAAAAAGGCCGTTTCGCAGCGCGAAACCTTTAGTTTTGCACATTGGAAAACAAACGCAATGAAAGAGCGTTATAATAAAAAAAACGTTAACCATGGGAGCGGAGGTGAACTATTCGCGAAACAGAGCCTTTCAGTGCTATGGGCTGTATCAGACCTCCGTTCCCTGCTGCGCCAAGGGTCCAGTTAGAATGCAAGCCGTCCGCGGCCATTCACATGGGCGTGGCAAGGCCAATAAAGGTTTTTTAGACGACGGCGCAGCCATGGTCAACGTTAAAAATATGGAGACAAAGATAATGAAAAAAAAAAGTGTTTTGTGGGAGTTGACATCGCAAAAAAGACGTTTGATGCGGTTATTTATGAGCAAGGCACGGCAAAAGCCTCGGATTCCTCATACCGCCACTTCAGCAACGATGCCGAGGGGTTCTCCGGCCTGCTGTCATGGCTGACATCGGAGACCGGGTTCAAGACCGGGGCTTTGGTCGTGGGGATGGAGAACACTGGCCTTTACGGTTACGCCCTGTGCCGCTTCCTTGAAAGGGAGCGTGTGGACTACTGCGTTTCAACCCCTTGGCCTTGAAAAGGTCCCTGGGGCTCGTCCGCGGCAAGGACGACAGGGTTGACGCTTCCGCATAGCCCGCTTCACCTACCAGCACAGGGACTGCCTGCGATACTCCAGGCTCTCCGGGGAGACCGTGCGCAAACTTAAGAGCCTCGCCACGGAACGGGCGCGGCTGGTAAGGCAACTGGCCGCAAACAAGGCTTTGCCACAGACCACAAGTCCTCGGAAGGGGAGCGGGAGCAAGTCGGCAGGGCGGTGGAACTGGCGGCACTCATCCAGACGTTCATCGACAGGGTCGAAAAGGACATGGAGGAGGCCGTCAAGGCAGACGTGGAGGTCATGACAAACTATTCACTGCTGACAAGCATAAAGGGCATAGGGCCCGTCAACGCCGTCGCAGCGATTGTCTCCACGGACAACTTCAGAGCATTCGACAACCCAAGGCAGTACGCCTGCTATATCGGGGTGGCACCATTCCCAAACACATCCGGAACATCCGTCAGGGGAGGACAAGGGTGTCAAAGCTGGCCATGGCGGACATAATTCTTTATGAGCAGGTTGCGCCGCTTCAGGCCGTTCTTGTCGGCGTATGTGGCGAACTTGTCGACTGTGTGCTGCCTGTCGAGGTATGCTGCCAGCTCGTTCATCGTTTCGAAGCTGCTAAGCTTTGGGCGGTTCTCGTCGGTATAGGCGAAGGCGTACTGTATGATGAGACCGCTCATGGCTGCTTCCTTGTAGTATGAGGTCATGCCGAGGGTGTCTTCAGGCACGAAGATGTCGGGCGTTATTCCGCCTCCGCCGTATACGGTGCGTCCGTTGCTTGTATGGTATGCCGGGCCGGTGTGCTTGATGCTGTCCTGCGAGAAGAACTCGCCGTGCTGGTAGCGTGCGAGCAGGTCTTCCTCGTAGTCCTGATTGTCGCCTGCGGTGTATGGCTTCTGTATGCAGCGGCCTGAGGGGGTGTAGTAGCGCGCCACGGTGAGGCGTATCATGGAGCCGTCGGTGAATTCGAGCTGCTGCTGCACGAGGCCCTTGCCGAACGAGCGGCGGCCTATGATGGTTGCGCGGTCGTTGTCCTGCATGGCTCCGGCGAATATCTCTGACGCGGAGGCCGACCCTTCGTTGATGAGCACTACGAGGGGTATGTGCTGGTAGCTGCCGCGACCGTCGCTCTT